>CENY01163913.1_pt1 | contig 73456 bp, 81 predicted proteins | sample 356181 | NCBI WGS metagenome assembly CENY01 (sample SAMEA2619840, study PRJEB7988) | marine metagenome | isolation source: saline water (ENVO:00002010), including
TTTTTTTGTTAATATGTTGTTTATACTGTTAATAAGTCTGTGGTTTTTGTGTTTTTTAAACACTTGCGCACAAAAAAACACATCTTATTCACAATGTTTCTATTTTTTCAATTAAAGAGTTTACGGTTGAGGCGATCGCGGTGTTTTCTTTTATTTGTTTTGTTATTTTGTTTGTTGAGTGTATGACTGTTGAATGATCTTTGCCGCCAAACCTTGTTCCTATCTCTGTAGTTGAAGCCGAAGAAAACTTTCTTGAAAGATACATTGCGATTTGCCTTGGTTCGGCAAATATTCTGGCCCTGTTTTTTGATTTAAGATCTAAAACTCTAACCTGAAAAAACTCCGCAACTATTTTTTGAATTTCGTCGACCGATACTCCTTTTTGTGGGTCTCTAAGGGTGTTTTTGAGTATTTCTTTTGCGTCGTCTATGTTTATCTCTGTTCCGTGAAGAGAGGAATGAAAGACCAACTTCACAAGACACCCCTCCAGCTCTCTGATGTTTGAGCGAACTTTTTCTGCTATGAAATGGGCAACATCCTTTTTAATGTCAAAATTAAGCTCCGAAGCTTTTTTTTGGATTATCGCAACCTTTGTCTCAAAATCTGGAGGCCCAATATCAGCCATTATTCCCCAAACAAACCTTGCTTTTAGCCGCTCCTCTAGTCCCGGGGTGTCTTTGGGGTTTTTATCGCTAGTCATTATAATTTGCTTTCCAGACTCATGCAGCGCGTTAAATGTGAAAAAAAACTCTTCTTGGGTTCTTTCTTTGCCTGCTATGAATTGAATATCATCAATTAATAGAAAGTCTATTTTTCTGTATCTTGATCTAAAATCTACCATTTTGTTTTTTTGTATTGACGAAATCAAATCGTTTATAAAGTTTTCAGAAGACGTGTAAAAAACCTTTGCTCTCTGTTTTTTTTCTAACACCTGGTGCGCTATCGCATGAAGGAGGTGGGTTTTGCCAAGACCAACCCCCCCGTATATAAAAAGTGGATTGAGATTTTTCGTTGTGTCTTCGGTGATTTGGAGGCTGCAGGCATGGGCAAATTCATTTGATGCTCCCACTACGAAACTACCAAAAGAATACTTGGGATTTAAAAACTTAGGTTTTTGGGCTTTGTTGGGCGGTTTTTCTGGCACAACCTCTTCTTTAATTTGATGTTTTTTTTGCACTTTTGAGGGAACAAACCTGAGTCCGGATATGGAATCCTCAAGGCTAACGACTTCTTCTATAATTTTTGAAAAACGGACAATAATAGTTTCGGCACAAAAAGAATCAGGCACTTCAATAAAAAGTTCTTTTTGGTTTATTAATATTGGTTTTGTGTTTTTGAACCACCTTTCAAACGCTTCTTCAGAAACGCTTTTTTTTATTTCAAGCAAACAGTTGTCCCAGGCTTCTATCATTTTTTTCACTGTGAAAGGATTTAATTAATGCTCATTAATCTAACAATTTTAGACAAAAAAACCAACAAGTTATTTTTATAAATACTCAAGAAATTTTCAAACCACAACTTTTTCTTTTTCTTTAAATAGAGCGAAGATGGTTTTGTTTAACTTTCCTTGACAAAAGCAACCCTTGTCAGATACTTTGCATCAGTTTTTCTTATTAAAATTATTTTTGAGGTGATGGGTGAAAAGAACTTATCAGCCAAACAGAAACAAAAGAATTAAGACCCACGGTTTTAGAAAGAGGATGTCAACCACCGGTGGGAGGTCTATTATTAATCGCCGACGGGGCAAGGGAAGAAAGCGCTTAACGGTTTCTGGCTAAAAAGTGATGCCAACTTCTTGTTTGAGAAGGAAAAACCCCTTGAGATTTCCGCCTGAACACCGGATACGTTCTTCTTGTGATTTTGTTGCCGCAAAAAAAGGGAAAAGGCTGCAGTCTCGATCGTTTTCTCTTTATGTGCACGGAAGCTCTCATGAGGCGACTCGCTTAGGTCTTGTCGTTTCTAAAAAGGTTGGAAATTCAGTTAAAAGAAATCGCGTAAAAAGGGTTTTGAGAGAAGCTTTTAAAGATATTTTTCCTGGCCTGAAAAGCGGCTTCGACATAGTAATTATTGCAAAGAGAGAAATGGCGGAAAGAAGTTTTGGAGAGACAGTCAAAGAGCTTGGTGATGTTTTGTTTTTTTATAAAAGACAAAAGGGATAAAGGAGTGAAGTTTTTTTTAAGTGGCCTAACCTTTTTCTTCGTTTCTTTTGTGAAGCTTTATCGGCTGCTAATTTCACCTATTTTGCCAGGAACCTGCAGGTTTACACCTAGCTGCTCAGAGTATGCCTTGCAGGCCTTTGCTACTTTCGGCCCCTTTAGAGCTCTTTGGCTTACCGTTAGAAGGGTTTTAAGATGCAACCCGTTTTGCGAAGGTGGGCATGATCCCATAAAGCAATATTTAAAGGATTAAATAAAAAATGGAAAAAAATGCTATTTTAGCCGCTGTTCTTTCTTTGGCTGTTTTGTTGGGGTGGCAGTATTTTTTTGTGCCACAAGAGCCTCCAAAGAAGAAGGATGTTAGCACCAAAGCGCCTTTGCAGCAAAAGTTGTCTTCAAGGCAGAAGGGCTCTATTACCGACAGAGCGATTAGGGTTTCGCCCAAGAAAAGCCATGCACCTAAAACCGAAAACTTAAATACCAGAAAAAGATCTTTGCCAAAAAACTTTAAAGAGATTCTTGTTAAGGTTGATGTAGGCAATGCGGTTTATGGCTTGACAAATTATGGGGCTGGATTTGTCCAGATGCAGCTCAATGACTACAAAGACGAAAAGGGCAAATTTATCGATTTAGCCAAAGGATATTATTCCGACCTAAAACCGTTGTTTTTTTGGGGAAGTGGCAGCGGAGTCTTAAACCGGGCTGTTTACAAGGTTTATGTGAATGGCCAAGAGGTAACGGAAAGCAAAACAATAAAGATTGATTCCAAAAAAGGCGGCCAAAAGGTTTCCTTTGTTCTTCAAGGAAAGGCGCAAGAGAAAGTTGAAAAGTCCTTGTTTTTTAGTGCTGGAAGTTACAGGATACCCACCACCATTCTCATACGAAACGCAAAAAATCTAGACGCTCTTGGAGTTGCTCTTGGACCTTCTGTTGGGGGAAGTGACGGGGACACCTATGGGGGTGTTATAGAGGGGCCGATGTCTTTCGTGGACAAAGATATTGTTTATGACAATCCAGAGCCCGACAATGATCAGCCAAAATATGACAAAAATGTAAAATGGACTTCTTTACAGTCCAAATATTTTATAACTGCTCTTGTACCAAGGACAGGATCGGGCGGGGCGCAGATAAATCTTTTAAAGGCCAACAAAGACAGGGCGAATGATTATGCGGCGATAGTCCCTTTGCGATCAGAGAACTCAAGAGTTTTAGCTACCATGGACTTGTATGCTGGGCCCAAAGAGGTTCATCGCATGTCGAAATTAGATGTTATGTTAGAGGAATCATTGGACTATGGGATCTTTTCTTTTGTTGCCTCACCCCTTATTTCAATTCTCCGAATTTGTAATGCAGTGACAATGAATTGGGGGTTGGCAATAATACTTTTGACTATAATTATAAAGCTCATTTTTTATCCACTTACCCACTTCAGCATGAAGAATATGAAGGGCATGCAAAAATTGCAGCCCAAGATGGCTCAGATACGAGAGATATACAAAGACGATAAAACCAAAATGAACCAGCAGCTGATGTCTTTATACAAAGAAAACAAAGTGAATCCTATGATGGGCTGCCTCCCTATGTTGATTCAAATGCCTATTTTTTTTGGTTTATACGAAGGGCTTTTGGTTGCTATAGAAATACGGAATGCCCCGTTTTTTTGGTGGATTACCGATCTTTCGAAACAAGATCCCTATCATGTTTATACAGTCTTGATGGGAATTTCGATGTTTATTCAGCAAAAGATGACGCCTACGGCGGGAGATCCCTCGCAAGCAAAAATGATGATGTTTATGCCTGTAATTTTTTGCGCGATGTTTATTTTCTATCCAGTTCCTTCGGGGCTTGTTATTTACTGGTTTGTAAATAACGTTCTTTCAATCGGGCAGCAGTTTTTTGTGAATCGATCTGTGCAAACCCCGAAACTTGCTCAAGAAGATGAATCGTAACTTTTAAAAAAATTTGGCTAAAAATCGATGAATTTTTTTGGTTTAAAAATAAAACAAGGCCCAATAGTTTTCACTGTTGCTGTTTTTTTTGTGTTGGGGTTTATTAATTATTATACGCGTGCTCGACATAACCCAAAGCCTTTTGTGCAGAAAATTTGCCCGCCTCAAAAAGTATGTGTTTTAGAGTTTTCTGATTATGGTTGACCCGATTGTGCTTTAGTGCAGGAGGCGCTTATTGAAATTGAAAAAAAATATAACGGCCTTGTGGTAGTGAAAAAACTTGCCTTTCCTCTCTCCGAAATTACCTTCCGCGCAACCGAAGCAGTTTTATGCGTAAAGAATTTTGACCAAAGAAAAAATATGAGCAGCCTAATATATAAAAACCAAGGCAGGTGGAGAAATGACCGATACCCTGAATCGTTATGGAAATCCTATGCAAAAAAAAGTGGCGCAGATTTGTTTGAGTGGGAAAAATGCCTCAAGGAAAAAGAAAGTTCTGCAAGAATAAATAAATCCAGAGATTTAGGCCTGGGTCTGGGAGTAAGGGCTACCCCCACTTTTTTTGTTGGAGAAACAAAAATGGAAGGCTCCAAATCCATCGATCGTTTAAAGGGGGTCATAGAAGGGAATGTTTTAAAATTAAAAAAAAGAGAGGGGCGATGAACAAAAGATCTTCCATTTCGGGGCAATTAGCAGTTGTGACGGGAGCAGCATCGGGCATAGGAGAGGCAGTCGTGAATCGCTTTGCAGATGAAGGGGCAAGGATAGTTCTTCTAGACAAGGACAAAGAAAAAGGGGCTGCTTTTGCCCAAAACCTTTCTTCTAGGGGTATCGACGTGAAATTCTACGAATGCAATGTTACGCAGGAAGAGTCTGTAAATGTCACTTTCGATTCAATTTTAAAGAACTTAGGATCGGCACAGATTTTAATAAACTGTGCTGGTGGTTTTTTTGAAAATCCCTCTTTTGAAAACGTTGAAGAAAGCCATTGGGAAGAAGTTCTGGAGTTGAACCTAAAATCAGTTTACTTATGTTCAAGAAAAGTAGTTCCTTCCATGAAAAAATCAAAATACGGGAGAATAGTTAACGTTTCTTCTCAAACCGCTCGCGAGGGGTTGGTGGAGACCTCGTTGCCTTATGGTGCTGCTAAAGCCGGAGTTTTGGGGTTTACAAGAAGGCTTGCGAGTGAGCTTGCGCCAGATGGAATCACTGTCAACGCGGTTGCGCCAGGAGTAGTTTTGTCTCCAAGGGTTGCTGAACTACACAAGGAAAGGCTCCCTAGGCTTTTGTCTGAAATTCCGATGAATCGTGCAGGAGGCGCAGAAGAAATTGCTGACGGAATTTGGTATTTGTCTACTCCCGGTGCCTCATATATAACTGGGGTTACGCTTGATATAAATGGTGGTCGGTACATGACATAGGTGACTTTTGAAAAGCCATTTTTAGAGAGAAAAGAAATGAATTCTTCCCTAACAAATGAAACCATAGTTGCCCTGTCTACTCCTGTTGGAGTGGGCGCAATTGCTATGGTTAGGCTTAGCGGCCCTGATGTAAGACAAATTTTAAGTAAAATTTTTGTTTCCAAGTCCTCAGCCAAGCAATTACCAAAAAGGACGCCCGTTCTAGGTAATTTTATAGATATTGACGGTGAAATTTTTGACGAAGGCCAAGTTGTTTTTTACGAAAAACCGAACTCTTACACAGGAGAAGATTTGGCAGAACTGTTTTGTCATGGCAGCATAGCTATTTATCAGTTTTTGATAGAGTCTGCATGTTCGGCAGGCGCAAGAGTTGCAGCCCCAGGTGAGTTTACAAGAAGGGCGTTTATTGAAGGAAAGGTTGACTTGGTTCAGTCCGAATCAGTTGCGGATCTAATTGCCTCTGAAACAAAGGCTTCTGCAAAAATAGCTCTTTCGCAACTACAAGGAAACCTTTCTGAACGTTTAGAGGAAATATGGCAACAGATAGTTGAGATAGGCGCGCACCTAGAAGCTTCAATTGATTTTCCAGATGAGTTCGAGCCGGGCGCTGGCCCTATGGTACAAGGAAAGCCCCTTTTTGGTGAAGAACTAACCCCTCTTTTTGTGAATGCTGAGGCGTCTTTAAAAGAATTGGAGGATTCTTTTAGATCCGGGAGAGTTTTAAGAGAGGGCGCTCGAGTTGCTATAATAGGAAAGCCCAATGCTGGAAAATCTACCCTCTTAAATAATTTGCTGGGAGAGGAAAGATCAATTACTAGCGACATCCCTGGAACAACAAGAGATACTATTGAAGAGGTCTGTGACGTAAATGGGATACCCGTCCGATTTATTGATACTGCGGGTCTTAGAGATACCCAGGATCCTATAGAAAAAGAAGGAGCGAAAAGAGCATATGATGCTGCGCAAACGGCTGATCTTTGCCTTTTAGTTTTAGATTCAAGCAAGGGAAAGAGTGAATTTGAATGGGCGCAGCACGAAGCAAAGAAATTAGAAACGAATAAATTAATTGTGCTCAACAAAACAGATCTTGTTTCTTCTTGTCTTTCCGGGGAATTAATCCGTGGTGTCGAGAAGGTTTCAATTTCGGCGCTCCAAAAAAAAGGATTTGGTTTGCTCAAAAAGTCTGTTTTTGAGATTTTAACAGGAGAGAGTCTGCAGGGAGGAAATATAATGCGTACAATTTTGACAAACGAAAGGCATAAAAATCTAGTCAACAAGGCAAGACATTCTCTCAAAGAAGCTTTTGTTTTATGCCAAAAAGCCTATTCCCCAGAACTTGTAGCTGTTCACCTGAATGATTCGAGCGCTGCTTTTTCTGAAATCCTTGGAAAAAGTTACGGAGAGTCGCTTTTAGATAAGATTTTTTCAGAGTTTTGTATTGGAAAATAATCTGTTATAGATATAAGTCAAATTTTATTAATAATTTAAGGCTCAAATGGACAAAAATAATTTTGACGTAATTGTCGTTGGTGCTGGACATGCCGGATGCGAAGCGGCTTTGGCTTCGGCCAGAAAAGGTTCAAGCGTTCTTCTTTTATCAATGAATCTTGACACTGTTGGCCTTATGTCTTGCAATCCCGCAATAGGGGGTCTTGCTAAGGGGGTTCTAGTTAGGGAAATAGATGCCCTTGGGGGAGAGATGGGCCAAGCCATAGACAAAACAGGAATTCAATTCAGGATGCTAAACACAAAAAAGGGTCCGGCTGTTCAAGCCCTTAGAGCTCAAGCTGATAAACAAGAATATCGATTATATATGAAGCATTTTGTTGAAAACCAGAAAAACCTTGTTTTAAAACAGGGCATGTTAAAAAAAATTGTAATAAAAAACGATCGGATTGCTGGAATTGAAACACAGTTTGGCGAACTAATATATGCTGCCGCTGTTGTATTAACTCCGGGGACTTTTACAAGAGGTCTATTGCACTATGGAAAAAAACAAATTGAGGGAGGAAGAGCGGGAGAAGGCTCTTCTAGTGAATTTTCTGATCAGTTGATCGATCTTGGTTTTAAAATTGAAAGAATGAAAACAGGAACCCCGCCTAGGCTAGACTCAAAAACCATTGATTTTAAAGGGCTTGATGTTCAGCCCGGCGACAACCCACCTCTCCCATTTTCTTTTCGAACAAAAGAATTGCTTCAGGATCAATTGCCCTGTTGGATAACTTACACCAATGAGTCTACTCACTCTATAATAAGGGAAAACATAGACAGATCTCCCATGTATAATGGTCAAATTAGCGCAACTGGGGTTAGGTATTGTCCCAGCATCGAAGATAAAGTTATGAGGTTTGAAGGGAAATCCTCACATCAAATCTTTTTAGAACCAGAAGGATTAAGGACGTGTGAAATTTATGTCAACGGACTTTCAACTAGCCTTCCCGTGGACATACAAATGCAAATAATACAAACAATTCCAGGACTTGAGGGTGCCGAGATGATGAGGGCTGGTTATGCAGTTGAGTATGATTTTGTTTGCCCAATGGATCTTGATAATTCACTTATGACCAATAAAATCAATGGTTTATTCCATGCAGGGCAAATTAATGGCACTACTGGATACGAAGAAGCTGCAGCCCAGGGTATCATAGCCGGAATAAACGCTTCTTCTTATGCAAATAACGACTCCCAGTTTACTTTAGGGCGGGATGATGCCTATTTAGGAGTTTTGGTAGATGACCTGGTCACAAAAGGAACGGTAGAGCCTTACAGAATGTTTACAAGTAGAGCTGAGCACAGGCTTCTTTTGAGACATGACAACGCAGATTTTAGACTAACCGAAATGGGCTACAAGGCTGGAACGGTAAGTTCAGAGAGTTATAATTTTTTCTTAGACAAAAAGAAAAAAACTTCAGATATGCTTAATTATTTTGAGGCGACAAAAATCTATCCGAGTCCACAGGTCCAGTCTACCCTTGAGGCTTTGGGAAGTTCTCCCCTAAAGAAACCATACAAGCTTTCTGAGATATTAAGGAGGCCTGAAATAAATTTGACGGATTTAGTCGAAGCAAACTTCGCAGATGCCCCCAATCTTAAAAATTTATGGGAATCACTCGACAATGAAGGCAGAAGATATGTTTCTGCAGAAATAAAATATAAAGAGTATTTTGAAAGAGAGAAGCAACAGGTTGTAAGGCTTAGATCCGCCGACAAGGTCCCCATACCAGAAACAATTTCTTACGACAAAATTACCCACTTAACGGCAGAGGTAAGGCAAAGACTGGCGAAGGTCAGGCCTAAAAGTCTTGGCCAGGCAAGCAGGGTTTCAGGCGTAACACCGGCTGCCATAGCTGTTTTAGAGGTCTACTTAAAAAGACTTTCTACGCACTCAAAAGAAAACCAAGCATCCTAGATTAAGCTCAATTTATTAAAATGTTCCACGTGAAACATCAAAAAATAAAGATGTTTTTGTTCCACGTGAAACAAAAATATGTTTATAATGAATTGTAATTTTATTTAATTTTTTCTTATCAAAAACATTATATTTTGTATTTTTAGGAAAAATAAAGGATTTTCGTTGATAGGCGATCGTGAATTTTGGCAGAACTCAGGATTAATAGACAATAAAGACAAGGGCCCAAAAAAGGCATATGTAGTAGCAGTTGCTAATCAAAAAGGCGGGGTTGGCAAAACTACCACTGCAGTGAATCTCTCTGCTTGTTTGGCCCAAAAAGGAAAAAAAGTACTCCTTTTTGACTTAGATCCTCAATCAAATGCGTCAAGTTCTCTAGGATCTTCCTCTAGCGAAAACAATCTATACAATTTATTGATCAGCGATGAGACCCCGAGCCATAAATTTGTGCAAATAACTGATATTAAAGGGCTTATGGTTTTTCCGTCGACATCGGATTTGGCAGCTGCAGAAGTTGAATTAGCCGATGTGCCTGAGCGTATTGGAAGATTGGAAAGGATATTGAGTTTTTTCCACAATGATTTTGATCTTATTGTTGTTGACTGTCCTCCATCTCTTGGCTTTTTGACGTTAAATGCATTTAATGCTTCAGATGAGCTTTTAATACCAATGCAAGCGGAATATTTTGCTCTTGAAGGACTAGCTCGTCTCATGAATACAATTGAAAGAATTTCTCTTTCAAATGATTTTTCGAAGAATCCTAAAATTGGTGGTATTATTCTTACAATGTATGACACCAGAACCAATCTTTCAAAACAGGTTTCAGACGAAGTTAAGAATCATGTCTCTAATCTACTGTATGAGGTTAAAATTCCAAGAAACATTAAATTAGCCGAAGCGCCAAGCCACGGACTTCCAGTGATTTCATATGATCCATATTCACAGGGTGCTATGGCTTATATGCAATTAGCCGAAGAATTTTTAATAAGGCTGAATGAAAAGAGCAATTCAAATGACAAGAAGAGGGGGGACATATAAATGGCGAAAAAAGCTTTAGGGCGTGGTTTAGATGCTCTGTTGTCAGTCTCAAACTCTGAAGAAGTCAATTCTTCAGAGTTGTCTGTGAAATCTGATGAAAAAAATTTAAATTTCGTCAAACAGATTGAGCTAAGCAAGATACAATCAGGAAAACATCAACCACGGGAAATATTTAACGAAGAAGATTTGATAAATCTAGCAAACTCAGTTTCTAATCATGGCGTAATACAGCCTATATTGTTAAAAAAATTAAATGAAGACAGGTTTGAAATTGTAGCAGGAGAGAGAAGATGGCGTGCAGCCAAAATTGCAAACCTTAGCACAATCCCTGCAATTTTTACGGATATTATGGAGAAAGAAACGCTCGAAGTCTCGATAGTGGAAAATCTCCAAAGATCAGATTTAAACCCAATAGAAGAATCAAAAGCTTACGAAAACTTAATGATTAAATATAACCTCACCCAAGAGGAGGTTGCTGAGCGTGTTGGAAAGGACCGCTCCACAATTGCAAACTATATTCGCTTGTTGAAGCTTCCTGAGTTGGTGCGGAAAAGAGTTGCCAACGGAGAGCATACTATGGGACATGCGAGAGCCCTGCTTTCTTTAATTAATACAGAACAGATTATGGAATTTAGCGAAAAAGCTATTAAGGAGAAATTATCTGTTCGGCAACTTGAATCAGAAATAAAAAAATTCGCCAGCAACGACTCTCAAAGAAAAAAAGGTGTTGCTGAAGAGAATAAGTTATCAAAATCGAAAAATAATGTGTTTATAGAGGATGCTATTGAAAAGATTCGCTCGAAGTTGGGAACTAAAGTTGGCATTAAAGGAAGCGATCAAAAGGGATTATTGGTAATTGAGTATTATTCCAAGGAAACTCTTGAGGGAATTATGCATAAAATTCTTAATTGATTTTTATAATAAAAATTAATTTCTTTCTTTTTAATATGCAATCTAATGAATTAGAATCAATTTTCCTTACTTTTAAATTTTTTTACGGAGATTTCATTGAAGTTTTTAGTAGCAAATGCCCAAACGAAGCCATTTCTAGGTGATATTGATGCAAACTTGAATATTATTGAATCGATGGTAAAAAGTGCAAAAAAGAAAAATGTAAAACTTTTGGTTTTCCCAGAACTTTCGTTGACCGGGTATTTTTTAAAAGATTTTGTACCCGATGTTGCGCAAAAAAAGAACTCTAAATTAATTAAACATATTGCTTCATTGAGTGAAGGAATATCAATCGTTTTAGGTTTTGTTGAAGAATCTTCAAGACATGTTTTTTATAATTCTGCTGCATATTTTGAAAATGGAAAGTTAATTTATATCCATAGAAAAATTTATTTGCCCACTTATGGAATGTTTGATGAAAGCAGATATTTTGGTTCAGGGAAAAGAATTGGAGCTTTTGATACAAACATTGGAAGAGTTGCAATTTTAATTTGTGAAGATGCTTGGCACCCGAGCCTCGCTTTTCTTGCGTCTCAAGATGGAGCAGACTATTTAATTATCCCATCTTCGAGTCCTTTCAGGGGCACGAATCAAGCTAAATCAAAGTCGAATTTAGCCATAGAAAGATCTTGGGAATCTATTCTTGCGACATATTCCATCACTTATAATCAATTTGTTGTTTTTTCAAACAGAATTGGGTATGAAGATGGAGTTAATTTTTGGGGAGGTTCCCGTATTGTTTCCCCAGAAGGAAAAACTATTAAAAAAGCACCACGCTCTAGTTCGTCTATATATTCTGTAGAAGTTGACAGTAAAGACATAAGACGTTCTCGTATTGCGTCTCCTACTTACAGAGATGAAAAAACCCTTTTGTTCCAAAAAGAATTTAATAGAATCCAATCTGGGAAAAAAAACTAAATGTTCAAATCTGGTTTTAAAATCTCAAGAGGATCGAAACCATCTTTTTTAATTCTTTGCCTAAACCAAAGATCGTCAATTTCGTGAGTAGCAAAGTTGATATTTGCCATATCACAGAAAATTTCTATAGCATTTCCGTCAGGATCGCAAAAATAAAGTGCTCTATTTTCACCCCAAGAACCGTCACCTTCTGGATGAGTTGGGCTATGAACTAAAGGCCCCTTTACTATCTTAATTTTGTTTTCTGTTAGGTGTACTTCCCATTTTTTAAATTCAGTTTTATTTTTTACTTCAAATGCAAAATGATGAAGACCATAAACATGTGTGTCTCTAGAATTAGATGGGGGCTCAATATCTTTTGGTTTGTGACTTTCAGATATTTGCACTAGGTTAATCACATGATGTTTATTAGAACAAGTGATAAAATTAATAGAATCTTGATAGCCCTTTTCTGTGTCGAGTCTATAACTTTCTGTAGTCTTAAATCCTAAAATATCACAATAAAACTTCAGAGAGTTTTGAATATTTCTAACTTTCAATGCTAAATGTTGTAGCTTTTTAAATTCAGGAGGCATCGGGTATACCCTTTAATGAGTGTCTAAAATCTTTATCGCGCTTTCTTGAATATTTTTATACGAGAAAGTTAACTTTATCTTTATATTTAGGTCAAGTAACATAGTAAATGGTTGTTTCTATGGCAAATAAATTTAAATTGGAATCGATAATGTTTACTGAAACCTTAAACAAGTTAAAGCTTAACGAGCAGGAAACGGTTAAAATGTTAGTAGGTTTTTTGAGAGACGAAATCTCTAAAGTTGGTATAAAAAAATCTGTTCTGGGGTTGTCCGGTGGTATTGATAGTTCGTTGTCTGCTTTTTTAGCTGCGAGTGCAATGGGCCCAGAAAACGTGACGGGTGTTATTATGCCATACAGGCTTTCCAGTCCTAAAAGCGAAGAAGATGCCAGAGCTGTAGCGAAAGCTTGTGGAATTAAAATTAAGGTAGTTGATATATCTAAACAGATTGACGCGTATTTTGAGCTATATAAAGATGCCAGCGAGCTTAGAAAAGGAAATAAAATGGCTCGTGAAAGAATGACTATATTATACGATCACTCCGCTATGCTAAATGCCCTTGTTGTCGGTACTTCTAATAAAACTGAACTATTATTGGGCTATGGAACTCTTTTTGGAGATATGGCCAGTGCTTTAAATCCATTAGGAGACCTATTTAAGACGCAAGTTCGACAATTGTCTAGATATTTAGGAGTTCCTTCTCAGGTGGTTGAAAAGGCTCCAAGCGCTGATTTATGGGCAGGCCAAACAGACGAGCAAGAGCTTGGATATACATACGAAGAAGCAGATGCCGTTTTGTATATGCTTGTTGATTGTAGATTTTCTGTCCAGGATGTGATCGATGATGGATTTGATGAAAATTTAGTGAAAGGCATCTCGAGATTAATAATGGTTAGCCAGTACAAAAGAAGGCTTCCTCTAATAGCAAAAATTGGTCCGCGCACTATAGATAGAGATTTTCGTTATTCTAGAGATTGGGGGAATTAATCAATTTCGAAGTTTATGTTCTTGAACAAAGAATTTCTTCGTGTTAGCCTCTCTTTAGAGTATAAATGATTGAACTTTAAGGAGAAATTCCTTGGTGTTAAAATTAAAAAGTAAGGCTCCCGCATTTACTCTTAGGGATCAGTACGGGAAAATTCACAGGCTTTCAAGGTATAAAGGGAGAAAAGTAGTCTTATATTTCTACCCAAAAGACAATACGCCTGGCTGTACGGTAGAAGCGCAAGAGTTTAATAAAATTTCAAAAAAAATTGAAAAAAAGGGAGCGGTTGTTTTTGGAATAAGCCCAGACAATGAAGTTAGCCACAAACAATTCAGCGAAAAGCTTGAATTAAATTTTCACTTATTAGCCGATCCAGATGCCTTAGTTTCAACAAAATACGGTGTTTATGGTGAAAAGAGTATGTATGGAAGAAAATTTAAAAGCGTATTTAGAACGACTTATATAATTAATGATATTGGTATTATCGAAAAAGTTTTTGAAAATGTGAAAGTGAAGGGTCACGCAAAAGAAGTCTTCAATTCTCTATAAAAAGCATAAATTGTAGCTTTTATTCTTTAGAATTCTGTGAAAATTACGTTAAAAATCAGCCAATAATGCAAATAGTGAAAGTTTTTTAAATATTTTACTTGCGCAAGAGTAAAAAATCATTTTTATAATAGAGTTATAAGTAAGTTAAGTATTGTTTAACCCGCTCAGATTGTCCTAAGTAGTTTTTATCCCCAAGATAAATTTTAATTTTTCGCCCTTATTAACGGAAACGTAGTTGTATATATCGCCCGTACATGAAGGAGGAGTTTGAATGATGATGGATCGAGTGAAAGGTTGGATTAAGGATCTTGTGGATGTGGCACTAGGTCTCACAGGTCTAGCAATAGCTTTACAGCTTGTTTTTGGGAAACAAGTCGCATTCATTGGAGCCGATGCAATAGGTAATATTACAAAAATTGTAGGTGATTTAGGAAATGCAGGTTTAGTTGGATTAGTAACATTAGGTACTTTAATATGGTTAGTAAGAAGCAGAAACTAGGTTTATAGGTCAGAATAAGAAGATCCCCGTCGCAGGTTTTTGTGGCGGGGATTTTTGTTGTAGTATATTTATTGACATAAGTTACTTATTTAAGGAAGTTTATAATTTTTCGTTTGAATTGATGTAAGGAGATTCAAATGTTACTGAACCAAGTAAAAAGATACTTAAGAGATGTTTTAGAGCTTAGTGTTCTTGTTGCTTCAATTGCAATTGTTTTGCAAATTATTTTTGGTAGAGATTTTTCGTTTATTGGTTTAGATGTTGTAGGAAATCTAGAACAGGTTTTGAAAGTTATCGGAAAGAATAATCTTGTTGGTTTGTTCACCTTAACCATACTTTCTTGGATCCTGATTAGAAAAAGATAGTTAAACTTACTCTAAAAGATATTTTTATGTGTCCCTCAGATGAATTTGAATTTTTCTTCGAAAAAGAGTGGTCTGACGGATTGCCAGTAATTCCACCAACAGAAGAAAAAGTAAGCAGAATGCTTTCTTCTATTAAAGACTCTCCCGAAGAATTAGTTGGCGAATTTCCACCTGCATTTTCGAGCGTATCTATCTATTCAATAGCAGTACATGCTGTTATGGCTGGTTGTAAGCCAGAGTATATGAATCTACTAATTGCTTCAGTACGTGCTATTTTAAAAGAAAAGTTTAATTTAAATGGTCTTCAGGCTACCCTTTCCCCTGCAGCTCCATTTTTGCTTGTAAACGGCGTCTACTCAAAAGAAATAGGTTTAAATGGTGGCCTTGGTTGTTTTGGACCTGGATTTAGGGCAAACGCAACTATTGGTAGAGCGATTCGACTAATGATGATGAACCTAGGTTCAGGAATACCTGGAATTTCAACAATGAGCACCTTTTCTAGCTCTTCAAGATACACTTTTTGTATTGCAGAAAATGAAACAGAAAGTCCCTGGGAACCACTTTCTGTCACTCTTGGTTTTTCCGAAGATGAAAATATAGTCACTGCAATTGCTGCAGAAGCCCCAATTACGGTATGGGATGATATGAGCAATGAACCCCTTCCTTTATTAAGAAGTATTGCTGATTCAATGTCTCATCTTGGTTCTATGAATATTTGCGGAGATACAGATCAAATAATTGTTTTTTCTCCACAACAAGCAAAAATTTGTTCAGATGCTGGACTTTCTAAGGAAAAAGTAAAAGAAATTTTATTAGATAAAGCTGGAAGATCTATGTCAGAGATTAGAAATACTGGACGCTACACAGTCTCTCGAATAAAATCTTGGTCTATTGATGCAGATCCAGAAGACGATGATTTTTTTGTTCCCTCTGTAAAAAACCCTGATAGATTGTTTATTATTGTTGCTGGAGGAATACCCGGTCCAATGTCCGCTGTCATGAACGGTTGGAATGGTACAAGCCGAGCCGTTTCTGAAAAAATCGATAGTTAAAATATAAAGTCAAAAACTAGACAGAATTTAAGACAGGTTATATGATCTAATTTCCCAATTATTGTAAAGGAGTATGCCTGTATGAAAGATATAAATGATTTTATCGATCCAACAGCCTCGACTAGTAGCAAAAAAATAAAACTCGCAGAAAGACCAGAGGATTTGTCTGGAAAAATTATTGGGATGATAGACAACACCAAGGAACAAGCGAATGTTATTTTAGAAGCTTTGGGGAGGCAATTAAGAGAAAGATTTGACGTTGCCAAGGTAATTATCAACAGGAAAGAACATTATTCAAAACCTGCTCCTGATAAAATGATAGAGGACATGTCTAGAGAAGTTGATGTTGCAATTGCTGCCTTGGGTGGTTGAGGTTCTTGCACGTTATGCAGTGTGCATGACACAGTGCAGTTTGAAAAAAGAGGAATTCCTGCGACTACAATAATTACAGAAGCTTTTAAGCCGGCTGCAGAGTTTCAGTTTCGCGGAAAAGGAATGCCAGGACATGAGTTTATACAACTTCCACATCCAGTTAGCAATTTAAGCAAAAACGAGATGCAAAAAGTTACCTATAATTATGTAGATCGTATCGTTACGCAAATAGTAAAATAGTTCGCAAATTTTATCAAAATGAAAAGAGGGTAGATTTTTGGGCAACTACAAAGAAATTATTTATGAAGAAACAGAAGGAATCGGAATTGTCACCCTAAATAGACCAGAGCGGCTAAATTCTATAGGGATGAATTTAAGTGAAGAATTTTGTGAGATTTCCAGGGAACTTTCAAAAAATAAAAGTATTCGAGTTGTTGTTTTAACTGGAAGCGGGCGTTCCTTTAGTACGGGCAGAGATCTAAAAGAAAGCGCAAATCATAGCGAAGAGGAAGCGAATTTATTTCAAGACAACACAATGAGCACTAGCAGCCTTTGGGAATCACTTCCAATGCCAACGATAGCGGCTATTAATGGCCATGCTTTTGGTTGGGGAGTTGAGATTACTCTCGCCTGTGATTTTAGATTTGTTTCTAACGACGCTACGTTATGCCTCCCAGAATGTAGGTTGGGTATTTTCCCGGGTGGTGGAGGTGTAGTGCGCCTTCAGAGACTAATCCCTATTGGTCTTGCGAAAGAACTTATTTATACGAGCAAATCAATAGATGGCATAGAAGCTGAAAGAATCGGATTGGCAAATCGTTCATTTGAAAAAAATGTTTTAATGGAAGAAGTAATGAAAGTGGCAGAACAGATTCGAGACAATGGTCCTTTAGGTGTTCAAGGAGCTAAGTTTGTTATTGATCGAATTATAGGGATGAAAAACAAAGAAGCACTAGATATTTCTCACGAAAAAAGAAAGCCCCTAAATTTTACCAAAGACTTCAAAGAAGCTCTCCTTGCTTTTAAAGAAAAAAGAAAACCTGTTTTTAGAGGGGAATGAAAAATTCACAAAGGATAGAGGGTATGGACTTTAATTTAACGGAAAAACAAAAAAATATTCAGAGCATCGCACGAAAGTTCTCATATGAAGAAATCGCTCCTGTAGCATTAGAGCGAGATAAAATTTCGGATTGGGAAAAAAGAATGCCTTGGGATTTAACAGAAAAAGCTAGCAAGCTTGGGTTAAGGCAACTCCCATATCCAGAAAAGTACGGTGGTTTAAATGGGGACGTTGTTTCTTGTTGTCTCGCTGGAGAGGAATTAGCAGTTGGGGATTTAGGTTTTGCGGTTAATTTAGATCAAACATGGAAACTTGCGCATATTTTAGAAAAGGTTGACCCCCATGTTCGCGATCCTTGGCTTAAAAAATTATGTGAAGAACCAAGATTTTTAGCCGCTATCCCAATGACCGAGCCTGATTGTGGCAGCGATCATCAGGGATATTATGATGATGTATCTATTGCGTTAAATACATTTGCCCACAAAAAAAATGGCAAATGGATCATTAATGGACAAAAGCGATATATAAGCAATGGTCCAGTAGCATCTTTGTATGTTGTTGCTGCTAGGACAGATAAAAATAAAAACTTAAGAGAGGGTCTTTCGGGTTTTCTTGTTCCAAGAGAAACGAAAGGTATTTCTATTGGCGAGGTTAATGAAAAAATTGGGCAAAGACTTTCTATGAATTCGGAGATTTTTTTTAATAATGTAGAGATCCCGGAGGATCATATTATTCTTGGCGAAGGAAGCATGTTTGAAATAAGAGGAAACCTTCTTTCAATGGGAAAACCGGAGGCCGCTGCTACTGCTTTGGGTGTTGGGAGGGCTGCTTTTGAACATGCATTATCTCATGCCCAAGAAAGAGTGCAGGGTGGAAAGGTTATAGGCAAACACCAAGCAATAGAAATGATGTTAGCGGACATGGCTATGAATTTGGACATTGCAAGAAATTATATTTTAAAAACGGCTTGGGCGGTAGACAATCAAAAGCCTTATGACTATACACAAGGCTGGAAATGTAAAATTTTTGCATCAGAAGCCGCTTTTGAGTGTGCACGACTAGGAGTAGAGATATTTGGTGGTGCTGGAATTATGCAATCATCCCCAATGGAGAAATATTTAAGAGATGCAAGCACCTTTTTACATTCAGATGGAACCAACCAATTGCTACGTTTAAGAATAGGAAAAACATATTTTGAAAATCTAGTATCAAGATTTTAAAGATGAAAAAAAACAAACAGGAATTTTCTTTGGGTGTTTCAGGACTATTTTGTGAATCAATTAAAGTTAAAACAATCAATTTCTCGATAAAAAATTTCATGCAAAATATTTTAATTTCTACTTCACCCAAAGGAATAGATTCTATTCGGTTAGAGAAGAAACCTTCTTTAAACAATCAAAATATTCCCGATATTGAACATAGAGCTAGACACCAATTATATGAATATTTTAAAGGAACTCGAAAAAAGTTTTCCCTTCCACTTAATTACGAAAATTGTAGTGAATTTACTTATAAAATTTTGAAGGAGACTAATAAAATTCCATATGGAGAGACCCGAACATATGCGTGGTTAGCTAAAAAAAGTTCAAAAAAAAAATCTTATCGTGCAGTTGGACAGGTAATGAGGCGAAACCCTTTTTTGATTGTTATTCCCTGACACCGTATTATATCAAGTTCTGGAGAACTTGGAGGTTTTGCCGGAGGAATTGAAAATAAAAAATTTCTTTTATACCATGAACGAAATGTAATTAAAGAGGGGCGAAATGTATAAGACTATGGAAGAATTCATCAAAGAAGTAGAGGTTTTGGTGAATGAAACGCAAGACGAATTAGAATTGACCTCAAAGATTTCTAGTTTTATGAATCCAATATTAGAAAATCCATTTCTTTTAAATGAAGAACAACTTCTTGTAAAAAAAAATGGATTTACCCTTAATCAAGTACATATAGCGCCAGATGAAAGTTTTAGTATAGGTGTTGGAATTTGGGATGTTGGACAGACTACACCAATTCACGATCATGGGACTTGGGGAGTAATTGGTATATATAGAGGAATGGAAAAAGAAGAAAGTTTTTCAAATACAGGGACAAGAAGAAATGGTTCTACAGTCACAATTAATCCTACAGGAAATAGGTTAGCCAAGCCGGGAGATACTTTCGTTTGTTGTACAAAAGATACAGATCTGCACCGTGTTAGTTGTGCTTCAGACGAGCCAGTTGTAGGTATTCATGTATATGGAGGAGATCTCGCTAAAATTCCAAGATTTAAGTATGACGAAATCAGTGGGGAGGTTAGCTCTTTTAATACCGGTTGGGATTATGCTAAAACTGATTTGCAATAAAAAGCAACGTTAAACACGCATAGGCATGACGACGTATGTATACTTATCGTCATTAGATGAATTTTCGCCTGATGGTCTAAAAACTCCAGGGCTTAATGCGTCTTTTATTTCAACAACGATATTTTTCTCAGTAAGAATACTCAAAACGTCAGTACAATACCTATAATTGAAACCTATTGTTAGTTCTTTTCCTTTAAAATCGCATTCTACACTTTCATCAGCCTCTCCAAACTCTGAACCACTTGTTGAAAGATTAAGGATTTCTTTTTTAAAGGTAAATTTAACTAACCTGGTTTCGCTTGAGAAAAGCGAAACTCTTCTCAAAGCACTAAGTAAATCATTTCTGTCAATGATAACGTTGTGTTGATGGCCATCAGGTATTACTTGCTGATATTTTGGAAATTCGCCTTCTATTAAGCGTGCAGAAAGTTCATTGTTAGCTGTCACAAAAATCGCATGATTTTCGGTAATAAATACAGAAACCTCTTCTTCTTTATCTTCGTTTGCTTGTAATAGCTTTGTTAGTTCTCCCAATCCCTTTTTGTGTAATATCACCCCATTTGCCAATTGAAAACCTTCTTCTTCTCTTTCTATTAAAGCTAACCTATGACCATCAGTAGCGACTAGCCTTAGAATTTGATTTTCTGATTCCATAAAAACGCCATTATACGTATAACGAGTCTCGTCTTGTGAGATTGCAAACATAGTCCTTTTAATCATTTCTGCAAGTTTTTTTGAGGGAATCTTATGTGGCTCAGTTTCTGCTTTGTCGGGCATTGTTGGAAAGTCAGAGTAAGGCAAGGATGGCAAGCTAAACTTAGCATTTCCACCTTCAATTTTAACTCGCTGGTTCTCTTCTTCGACCAGTGAAACAATAGCACCAGGAGCGAGTTCTCTAATTATATCGAATAATTTTCGTGCATTTAGAGTTAATTTGCCCGTTTTAATGACCTCTGCATCTATATTTCCTTTTAAGCTTATATCTAGGTTGGTTCCTGAGATAGATATACTTTTTTTTCCGGACAAGGTTTCAATTAAAACGTTTTGTAAAATTGGCATGGAAGTTGTTTTTGTTTCGACAACCCCTTGCAAAGACTGGATGGCGTTAAAAATTAAATCTCTTTGAAGTTTAATTTCCAAAAAAAGACTCCAAATAAAATTTGATGAAAAGCTTACAAAAAGCAGACTCTACATTTATACCAGCTTATCCAATAAAACAAAATACCAAATTGAGAAACAAAAATTACCACTTCTTTTTTAAAACCCCTATCTTTCATTGCTGAAGCTTTGTATTTTTCCTGACTCTAGATGGATACACAAATCATTTTTATTTTTAGTATTATCATAGTTGTGGGTGCTTATAATTAGTGTTTTTTTGAGTTGTGACAATTTTTTAATTAAATTAGTAATTTGAGCTACGCTTTTTTCGTCTAAGCCAGCTAGTGGTTCATCTAGCAAAATAGTTTCACAATCTATTGCTATACACCTAGCGAGTGCAACTCTTTTTTTTTCACCAACCGACAAATGTTTAGAATCCCTATTAGATAAATCTAAAACTCCCGTTTGCTCCATAGCGTTTAAGGCTTTTGTTTTTAATTGTTTTTTAGTAAATCCTCGGTTATTAAGTCCATACATTACATTTTTAAAAACAGTTCCTCGAAATAAATAAGGCTCTTGAGAGAGAAGAGTGGTTTTTTGTCGATAGTCCATATAATTCTTTTTAGTAATAAGATTTTTGTAATTGTAAGTGAAGGCACCCGTTTTAGGGGTAATTAAACCTGCAAGAAGTTTTAAAAATGTAGTTTTGCCTGCACCATTTTGACCGGTAACCCAAGTTGTTTTATGTGTAGGTATTTCAACATAATTTATAGTTAGCGCATTAAACTCTTCAAACTCAACTTTGATATTTTTTAAAATAAAACTCATTTATAACTTTCTAAAGACAAATGACATTAAGTTTGCAAAAAGTATTATGCAAAGTAAAATAATTGAAAGAGCGATACCAAAAGCAAATTCTCCTTTAGTGCTTTCCAATGCAATTGCCGTTGTTAATGTTCTTGTGAACCCTTTGATATTTCCTCCTAGCATGAGCGCAATTCCAATTTCAGAACTAACTCTTGAAAAAGATGCTAAGATAACTGCTAAAATTTCGTATCTTATTTCACAAATTACTGTCCACGCCGCTTTAAGTTCTGATGCGCCTAACGAAAAAGCTGTTTCTCTTACTCGAAAATCGACAGTTTTTATTGTTGTATAAGAAAAAACTATTACAATTGGAGTTGCGAGAATGACCAATCCTATAACGATGGCAGATGGAGTAAAAAGCAAATCTATAAATCCTAAAGGACCTTTTTTTGAGAGAAATCCATATACAACTAAACCTATAACAACAGTTGGTAGGCCCAAAAGTGTTTGTATTAATAGGACTAAAATTTTCTTTCCTCTAAACGAAAAAGTGGCAAGAGAAAAGCCTATAGGAAGTCCTATTAGAGATGCGCAAATAGTTGAAATTAATCCAACTTGAATGGTCGTGTAGGCTGCACTAAGAACCATATTGTCAAGACTAAAAATCAGATAAATAGCACTAATAAAACCTTCTGTTAAAAACCCCATTATTCCTTTCCTCGAGATTGCTTGCTGATACAGGAACTTGCCGGATAAAAAAGAGGTATTTGTTTAATTTTGAAATTTTCAATAATGCATTGTGCGGTATTAGAAAGCAAAAAATCTGAAAATTCTTTTGCCTCAGTATATAAAATATTTTTGTGTTTAAAAGGATTTACTTGCATTACAGAATATACATTTAATAAATTTTTGTCATTTCGACCAAAAACAATTTTGAGATTGATTTTGTTTCGATGTAAAAAAGAAAGGTATGTTCCTCTATCTGACAATATAAAAGCGTTTTTTTCTTCTGCTATTATCAAAGATCTTCCCATCCCAAGCCCTGACGATAAATACCACTCCCCAAGTGGATTCAGTTTAGCATTTTTCCATAATTCAATTTCTTTCACGTGAGTTCCAGAATTGTCTCCCCTGCTTATCCAATTATATTTTTTTTTGGCTATTTGTTTTAAAACATCTACGACTTTTTCGCTTTTTGATAGAAAATTGTCAGGAGATGGACCCGCGACTAAAAAGTAATTAAACATAATTTTCTTTTTATTAATGCCGTATTTTTTTTTGATAAATAGGTGTTCTAATTTTGGTGCATGAGTTAGGACTAAATCAACGTCTCCATACTTTCCTAACTCTAGAGCTTTTCCTGTTCCAGTAATAATTGGATGAACGGTAATTTCTTGTTTTTCTCTGTATGCAGATAACAATGGGGATAAAATTCCGCTATTTGCAATCGAAGTTGTTGTTGCAAGTTTCAGTCTTTTTGCATCAACGACCGTAATAGGGAAAAAAATTAAAACCAGAAATAAAATTACAATTTGCAATATTAAAAACCCTTTCATTTAAAAACTTTTTTATGGCTGAAAATCACAGGAAATGTTTGGTGAATTAGGCACTATGTTTAGCGGCATCTCTTTTCCTAGACTTAAAAGGAGATTTCTGCACTTATTTTTATTTTCGGGCATTGAAGTTAAGCGCCCAAGGGAATAAATTATTCCGTCTGCAGTAGTGCGATAATTTTTATTTATCCCTTGATAATATGCTAGGCCATCATAACCTAAAATTATTGCTTGTAAATAATTTTGCTGTGATGAAATAATTTCAATCCACCATATTAGTGAACCCTTGTGCTCAAATGGATTTGTTTTTTCTTTCAATTTGTTCATGTGCGATTACTAAAATTTAAGTATTGTTTTGTTTATAATTTTTGGTAGTTCCTTTACAAAAGACGATCTGGGCATAGCTTCATCAAAACCGGACTTTAAGGCTGATTTTAATAGTGCACTTTCTGTATGTGCGCCCCAAGAGACAGCAAAAGCAGAACTGTTATCATTGGTTTCTCTAACTTCTTTTATTATTGAAAAAGCTTCTTTATTGCCCATAGAAGGATGGTGTAAATCGAAAAGAATTAGAATAACGTGAAATTTAATTAAAGCATTTCGAAACTCCTCTCGATTTTCGAGAAATTCTATTCTTTCATCTTTCAGATTAAAAAAAGAACGAATTTGCCCTGAAAAAATCAGATCGGAACAAACAATCAATATTTTTTTCTCTTTTTGATATAAACTCATTTTATTACTAATTTTAACTACCACAAAAATATGTGTAAATTGATGGAAAAATTTTACTATCTCCGCAAACGCTACTTAAAAACAAAAAACAGAAAAAAGCTAAAATTAATGTGCCTGTTAACCAAAGCAATCCCCGAAGCATTTTTCCCTCAAAAAAAATAAAACCAAAAAATAAAATTTATCAAGATTCCGCATAAACACTGCTAACTACAAGACCTGTTTTTTGCCTTATCTCATTTTCTATTTCAACTGCTTCTTCTCTTTCAATTACTTTAAGATCGTGAAGTTTAACTTTAGATTTTTTATAGTCATATCTTCCCCTTGATTCTATAAACCAAGAGGAAGGATAAGCTCTTTTGGGAGTGTTTAGCTGAACTTCATCAGGCTTGATCTCGTTTATTAAATCACAAAGTTGAGCTGTCATTTTTCTGTTCGCGGGGAGAAACATGATTTGCGTATCGAAAAATCCATGAAACTCTTTTCGAAAAATCTTTGTTCCGCTTAAAATGGATCCTAGGGTAATTCCATTAAAAGGCCTATTAACAGTAGCAAACATTTTTTCATCTACGGCATCTAGTTTTACAGATACCCTGTCTGCATTACAAAGTTCAGAACGTACAGTTTTATCTTCGAGTAAAGTGCCATTTGTTAAGACATGAGTTTCAAGCTTGGTGTACTCTTTGATTTTTTTTAAAGTTTCCCCGAGATTTGTGGCCAAGGTGGGCTCCCCGCTTCCACTAAAAGTAATAATATCTGATTTTTGCCAGTCGGATTTTTTTAAATCGGACATAACTCTTTCAGTTTTGACAAACAATTGCCTTTCGTTAGTTATTTCTTGTATAGAACCAAGCTGACAGTAAACGCAATTAAAAGAACAGACACTTGTTCTTAAAATAAGATCAACTCCCAGAGAAAAACCAAATCTCCATGAGTCAACAGGGCCATAAACAGTAGATGGCGTTTCTGAATAATCTCTCATCAAAGTTCCTTGTTTTTTAATACTGAATAACTTCCAATTCCTTTTTTCTTAATCCAAAAATAATACCATAACAATAAAAACACACATGAAAGAATTTGTCCTCCTGACATGGCAAACCAAACTCCCGAACCACCAAATGCCAAAACTATGGAAATTATATATGCGGCAGGTATTTGAATGAACCACTTTGTAAAAAATTCTACTATCATTGGAGGTTTTGTGTTAGCAGCTCCATGAAAGGCTCCTAGAATCATTCTGAAAATTGCTTCGAAAAATAACCCTACAGACAAAATTCTTAGACACAAAACAGAGATTTTTATTGAGAGATCGTCCTTTAATCCAAAAAATTCAGATAAGTTCTCTGCAAAAATAAAAAGCATAATTGCAATAGAGCCCATTATTACCATTAAAACTAAGAGTGAAAATTTTACACTTTTTGTTGCACGTTCATATCTCTTTGCTCCTATGTTTTGTCCCACCATCGTTCTGAGTGCAGCCTGAATACCAAAACTCGGGTTTCTTGCTAGCAGTGAAATACGATTTCCAATCGCCCAGGCGGCAAGATAAACGGGGCCAAAAATTGATAAAATTTTTAACAGGATTAAACTTGACCCTCGCTCTAATAAATTTTGTGCAGCTGCAGGCCATCCTATATTAATTATTTGCCAAATAAGCTTTAAATTTGGAAACATTTCTTTTGTTCCAAAAGAGATCTTTGATTTTCCGCTGAAAACAATAAAGAACATCAAGCTCACACCTACAAATCTTCCCGTGCCTACGCCTACTGCTCCACCACATAGTCCTAGCCCAGGGAAATCAAAAAGTCCGTGTATAAAAAAAGGAATACTAAAAAAAGATATAATTGGAGAACAGAGTTGTCCGTAAAGTGAGAAACGGGGCTCACCTGATGCACGAAATTGATGACCTATAGTAAAAATTCCATCTACAAATGCAAAAAATAAAAAGCTAGTTTGTAAATAAGCAATTCCTAAAGATAAAACTTTTGGATCTTCTGTTAATAATGACATGAGAAATGGAGAAAATATAAATCCAAAAATTGAAATACAAAAATAATAAACAAAAGCCAACAAAATGGTTTGTGCGGCTGCAAACTTAGCGCCTAATGTATCTCCAGAACCGATTTTTTGAGAAACCAATGCACTTCCAGCTGTTCGGAATCCGAAACCTATAGCTCGAAGGAAAAAAATTATCATAAATGCCAGGGAGACTGCGGCTAAATATTCGGGACCTCCTAGTCTTCCTATCCAATAAACCTCTACTAATGCATCTAGATTCCAACAAACATTTTCTAAACAAGAGGGAATTGTAATTCTAAAAATTCCTCGAGAAACTCGCCCTTTTGTAAAATCATATGAATTGGTTTTTCTGTCATTTTTCAATTTTATATGACCAATGAATAGTAATTCTTAAAAAAAGAGAAAATAACTAAATAGCTTTTTGTTTTCTTGGCCATGAAAGTATGTACCAAACAAATAAGGCAACACCGCCCAAAACTTGACTTCCTGCTACAGACCACCAAATCCCAAATTCTTTAAGATCAAAAGTATAAGAAAGCAAATAAGCTGCTGGAAGAAGAACTCCCCAGCGAATAACCCCTTCTATTATCATTGGAGGTTTAGTATCTGCTGACCCCTCAAAAATTCCTGCGACAACTCTTCTTGCCGCTTCAAAGCCTACGCCCAAACTTAGAATTTGAAAACAAATTTCAGCAGTTTTTGATCCTTCATTCCCCATGCCAAAAAAAACAACAATTTCTTTAGCCCAGAAAAAGAAGCCTGCTGTTACGAAAATCATAATAAAAAACAAAAGGTATAGAACAAACCTTGCTGATAGAGCAGCCCTCTCCATTTTGCCTGCGCCGATATTTTGTCCTACTAATGTTCTGGAAGAAGACTGTAAAACGAATCCTGGCATTCTTCCCATATTATTAACCCTACTTCCAACTGACCACGCAGCTAAACCAATGGCTCCAAATGGTGCTAACATTGAAACTAAAACTACATTAGCGCTTCTTTCAAATAACATTTGGCCCATTGCGGGCCAGCCCAAAGAGATAATTTGAAATAGCTGTTTTTTGTTAGGTTTTAGATGGCGGACTTTAAGTGGAATTTTTGATCGTCCTGAAAATAAAAAATATGTCATTACCAAGCAGCCGACCAATCTCCCTGCTCCAAGTCCTATGAATACCCCTGCTATTTTTAGAGATGGAATAGATCCATATCCATAAATAAGAAGAGGCATTGCCCAAAAAACTATACATGAACTTACAATCATACCTTTTAAAGAAAGATTGACGTCGCCTGCCCCTCTTAGGAGATTTCCAATAGTAAAAATCCCATCTATGAACATAACCATCATTAACCCGGATCGAAGGCACGTAATTGCTAAGGATCTAAGAGGATCTTCTGAAGAAAAAAACCCGACAAGATAAGGAGCGAAAATTATTCCCAAAAGGGAAACAGGAACATAATAAAAAATTTGCAAAAGAAAAGTTTGCCCAGCTACGAGGGCAGCTTTTTCTTTGTCTCCAGAACCGATATGTTGAGCTACCAAAGCTTGCGCAGGAACACGAATTCCCATTCCGCCTGCGCGCGCACAAATCAAAGTTATAAAAGCAATAGTCATAGCAGCAAGTGCGCTAGGACCTAATCTGCCAATCCAGTATACCTCCAAAATACTATCAATATTCCAAGCAACTAGTTCAAAAAAAATTGGCATAGATATTAGATAGACATTACGACCTATTGGACCGTCAGTGTAATCAATATTTTTTTTAAAAAGTTGACTTCGCATAGAAAACTAATTTCATGTTGGAGTGATTCCTGGAAAAGGATAAAGTATTGCATAGTCATAAAAAATAAAGAGAGACAAAGCTGAATATCATAAATATGTTATAAAACAAACCAAAATACGAAATTAGTATTTTTTGTCTTTTTTGATCATTTTCTGGAGATGAAATTGAGAGAGTTTATCAAAAAACTCTTAGAAGAAGCGGGCGATATTGCTACTGCGAAACAAGAGACATTATCGGTAAGTCAAAAAAAGGATCAAAGTTTGGTAAGTGAAGTAGATTACGAGATTGAATTGTTTTTAAAAGAAAGAATCTTAAAAAAATTTAAAAAGGATTTATTTATTGGCGAGGAGTTTGGTCTCAAAAATATACTTGCCGAAAATCAAAAACGAATTTGGGCTATAGACCCAATTGATGGGACTAACCCTTATACTAAGGGGTTGCCTACCTGGGGAATTTGTGTGGGATTAATGCATGAGAAGACGCCTTTAGTAGGTGGTTTCTATATGCCGAAAACGAAAGAGCTATTTATAGGAGAGAAGGGAAAAGGGGCAACAAGAAATAGCAAAAAAATGCCGTTTTTAAAAGAAATGGAGATTGAAAAACAAACTATTATTTTTATTCCTTCTTCGAAGAAGAGATTCTTTAATTTTAATTTTACCGGAAAATCTGTTGCATATGGAAGTGCAAGTACCCATATAGCTTATACTGCGGCCGGATGCTCCATTGCTGCTTTGGTTGACAGACCACAGATATGGGATATTTTGGCTCCATTAGCAATTCTTGAAGAAGTAGGCGGAGGTGGTTTTCTTCCAAACGGAAATCCAATAGATCTTTGTTCGATGGCTGAAGGAAAAAAAATAGACGGGCCTGTGTTTTTTGGGAAGAGAGAGAATGTAGAAAAAGTTCTTCCAAATATAGAGATTTTTCCCAATACAAAAAGAAAATTATAAACTGGAGCTAGAAAATTAAAATTTGTGTTAGCCAACCACCTAATGCTGAAAAACATACAACTAAAAACGGAGGGATTCTCCAAAAAACAAGAAATAGAAATGCCAGCATAGCAAGAATAAAGTCATATAAGGAAAGTATTCCGCTAGTCCAAAGAGGATTATAAAAAGCAGCGATAAGAAGTCCTACCACTGAAGCATTTATTCCTAAAAGTGCTTTCGAAATAAATTGTAATTTACCTAAAGAATCCCAGAAAGGAAGTACTCCTAAAATCAGAAAGAAAGATGGAAGAAAAATTGCTATCAAGCAAATAGTAGCCCCTATCCATCCGCTAGGACCGGATTTTAATACAGTTCCTAAAAATGCAGAAAATGTAAACAAAGGGCCTGGTACAGCTTGCGCGGCACCATATCCAGCCATAAACGCTTCTTTAGAAACTAATCCAGTTGGGACTACCTCAGTTTTGAGTAATGGCAAGACAACGTGACCTCCGCCAAAAACTAAAGATCCTGAACGATAGAAACTGTCAAATATCGACAAATTTGGAGAGGCGTAGATTTTACTTAAAAAGGGAAGCCCGAAAAGAAACAGAAAAAATAAAGTCAAACATAAAACAGAAAACCCTTTTGAAATTTGGATTCCAAGTGAAGTTTTTTCTGATTTTGTTTCTGCCTTTAAAAAAAAGACCCCCAAAAAAGCTCCCAGAGTAATTACGCTAAATTGTACAAGAGCAGTTTCAAAAACTAAAATTAGAGATGCCGAAGCAATGGCAATGGTTATTCTTAAATTGTCAGGGCATAGAACTTTTGACATCCCCCAAATTGCCTGCGCAACTACAGCAACTGCTACAATTTTGAAACCATGCAATGCTCCCGGTGATATATCCTTACTAAAATTTATAACCCCGTAACCAAAAAGGATCATCAATATTGCCGAGGGCAGTGTGAATCCTAGCCAAGCAGATAGAGAGCCAAGAATACCCCCTCTAGCAAGTCCTAACCCCATACCCACCTGACTTGAAGCGGGACCGGGCAAAAATTGGCATAATGCTATCAACTCAGCAAACGACTTTTCGCTTATCCATTTCCTGCGCTCAACAAAAGCCTCACGAAAATATCCAAGATGAGCAATTGGCCCTCCAAATGAAGTTAGGCCTAGTTGTAAAAATATAAGAAAAATCCTACCAATACTTTCCTTTTTCATAAAATTTTCCTGTGATTTTTTAAAGTTAGTTTTTTAGTTGATAGTGTTTGCATAAATTTTAGCCAATTCTTCTAAACTCCTTTTAGTATTAAAATTGTTAGATTTTTCTTTGGAAAGCGGAGTTTTTTTCATCATTGAATAGATAGAAGCTGCGGCAAGATGAAAGTATGGGCTAATTCCCATATCTTTAAAAGTGTCAGCAATTTCTTCCATTTCTCCTATCCATCTTCCCGAAACCGAAGGAAGTCTCGGTTGTGTTTTTTTCATCATTTCATAAATGTTTTTTTGACTAAAAAGGAATTCATTTTTGAGTTCCTTAGTTAAGCGATGTTTTTCTGCTAAGGTTATTACGGCAGCATGGAGGGCCCTTGTGCCTTTGGTGAGCGAAGCGTAGCACATTTTCATTGCAGATGCTCGACCAATTTCTTTTCCAATAGGACAAATTTGAATTCTTTTCGTTTCCAGTTCTTTTAATTTGTTTAATTGTAATCCGCTTACGTAAAACCTAGTAGTGTTTGTATTTATTGGTGGAGGACCAATGATTCCAGAATCAATAAAAGCACATCCAGAAGCTACAATAATTTTTTTTATTTTTTTTGCATTATTAGGAGAAATAGCATTGCAATCTACATAAATAGGTTTAGATTTTACTTTTCTCATATCTTTCGCAATCTCTTTAGCTAAGGCAAGTGATTTTTTAGGTGGTATAATCGAAAGCACTATGTCTGATTCTTCCAGAACATCTTTGTAAGTTTTTAGACAAATAAAGCCAGTTGCTTTTGCATAATTTTTGGTTAATTTACTTCTACCTTTCAAACATGTGATGATTGAAAATCCATTTTTTTTTAACTCTTTTCCTACCGAGTGTCCCATATCTCCAGGGCTCAATATTCCTATAGTTTTAAAATTTTTCATTTTTGTTTATGCCTCGAGTTAGTGTTTAAAATAAAATACTTGAATAAAATCTTTATTTTTATTATAATCTTACAATACTTTTATTTTATCATATAAAATAGGGTATCAGTGTTACCTACGAGGTAGGTAACATTTATGTGTCTTTTTTTGCTTGCAGTTGGTGTAAGCAGTTTTGTTTGGTCGGAATCCTTGTTGAGTTTGGAACTCCAGATAGGAATTCGCCCGGTGTTTCAGGAGTATGAGTATGCCAGCAGGTACAGTTAAGTGGTTTAATGATGCAAAAGGTTATGGTTTTATTTCTCAAGAAGGCGGAGATGATGTATTTGTCCATTTTTCTGCCATCCAGTCTGATGGGTTTAAGTCCTTGCAAGAAGGCGAATCTGTTGATTTTGAAATTCAACAGGGTCCAAAAGGACTACAGGCTGCAAATGTAACGAAAACCGGAGGTTCTTCACCAGCTCCTTCTGTAGATTCAGATTTAGGAGATGACTCTGGGGAGTCCGAAGAAGAGTAAGACCTTTTTTAATCAAAATCTTCAATTTAAGGCGGATTAATCTACTTGTCCGCCTTATTTTTATCGAAAATTTCAAAAATTGCTCAAAATTTGCTCAATAAGTAAGTTTATAGAGTAGATCTTTATCAATAAAATTCTTCTTTAACTTATACACATTTATTTTAAATTTCGTTTTTTTATAATCAGATTCTTCAAACATTGATTTAATTAAATTTTTTGTTAGAAAAATTCTTTTTTTTATTTTTTTTTCACTCACTTCGCTCCAGGGTAATATAAAGTCAAAGTTCGGAATGCCATTTTTGTCAATTTTACTACTTATATTTATTCTGCTTACATGTTTTGAATCGCTATACAATTTAACAATTATTTCGGAGATTCTTTTTATTGTTTCTTCTTTTGATTTACTCTTTAACTCTTGAACAGATTTGATAAGAACTGCTTTTACATCTGCATTCTTAAGAAAAATTGATTTCGCATAAAATAGAAGAATAACAAACGATATAGAAAACGAAATAAAAAAAATCCAGAAAATGTAATTTTTGTTTTTATATTTTTTCATCTGATATTATTTTGTTTGTTCATATTTGTTTAAGCCAATAATTTAGCTTTTTTGTTTACAATTTATAAAGCATAATTAATTTTATCATAGTACTAAAAATTTTAATTGAAAACCAAAAAAAGAAATGGGCTATAGTTTGTGAAAAATTTTGCTTTTTCCTCAGATGTGGGTGAGAATAATTATCGTTATTATGGATGGATGATTGTAGGTTTGTCCTTTACTACTATGGCAATTGCAGGTTCTATAGTGGCAACCTTTCCAGTTTTTTATGTTGCGTTTCTAGAAGAATTCCAGTGGTCAAGAGCCGACGCTGCTTTTGGTTTTTCTGTGTCGATGATTACATTTGCTCTTTCAGCAGGTTTCATTGGTGCAATGGTGGATAGATGGGGTCCAAGAATAGTTATTCCTTCCGGTATCTGTGTGTTGTGTTTAAGCCTTGTCCTGATGACACAAATAAACTCACTTCCAAAGCTATATTTTTTCTATGGTTTTTTTGTGGCATTAGGAATTACACTTATTGGGTTTATTCCTACCAGTACCGTAATTAGTTCTTGGTTTTTAAAGCGCAGATCAACTGCCATGGGAATTGCTTTGTCGGGAAGAAGTTGTGGAAGTGTTTTGATGGTACCTTTCGCTGCATTTTTAATTAGTTTGTATGGGTGGAGATCCACTTACTTAATATTGGCAGCTATTGTTTTTTTCTTTGTCTTTCCGCTTAACTTAATTTTTCATCGATCTTCTAGGCAAGTAGAAGCAAAAGATTTTTCTAAAGAGAATTCTACAGACTGGACTTTACGAAAAGCATTTAGAGAACCTGTTTTTTGGCTGTTTTGCTTAGCAGGTATTTTTCATGGCATTGGATTCAGTACTGTTGGAGTTCATCAAATAGCACATATGGTTGATGTTGGGATAGACACCATAACAGCTGCTTCTTTAATAGGGGCCTTGGCACTTGTTCGGTCTGTTGGGGGAATTCTTGGAGGTTGGATAGGAGATAGAGTAGGTTTGGTTTCCTCTTATATCACCTTTGGTGTTTTAGGATTTATTGGAGTTGTTTTGCTTATGAATTTTTCTGCAGAAAATAGTAAGTTGCCCTATTTTTATGTTTTATTTTATGGTTTAGGCGAAGGAGCGCGATCTATTATGTTTGTTTCTTTAAAAGCGAAAATCTTCCCGGGGAAGAGTTTTGGTCGTATCCTTGGATTTAGTCAGATGGGTTCTGGTCTTGCTTCTGCAGCTGGACCATGGTTGGCAGGATATATTTTTGACGTAAGCGGCACTTACTTCTATGCATTTTCACTGGTTTTGATATTCAAAATATTGTCTGTTTGCACGGTTACATCATGTGCCATTCTTGCCAAAAGAAAAATATTTTATTCCTAAAATTTCAAAAAACTATTTCTTTTTTGTTCTTTTGATTTCCTGTGCCATTTTATGTGCGTTTGCTTGTACAAGAGGATATCTAAACCATTTTTCGTATTCTTTCAGGTATACATTCTCTGCAGCCTTAACTGGAGTTCCATATTTTTTTAAAGCTCGGCTGGTTTCATTTTTTAGCTTTAAAAACATTTTTTTATTATCTTGAATTATTTTTTTCCCTGTTGGAGGCATTGGTCCATGTCCAGGAATAATATGCTTAGCGGGGAATTCTTCTAAAATTTTAAAAGCAGATATCCAATTATGAAAATTCCCAAGTCGATTGACAGGATGGGTTTTGTAGGTAAGAAGATCTCCTGCAAACAAAACTTTTTCTTTAGGCATCCATATGACAGAATCACCCTTTGTATGACAATGATCAATATAAATAAGTTGAAAAATCCGACCACCATATTCAACAGTCAATAAATTTTCAAAAATTACTTTTGGAGGGTCTACTTTTAAAGTTTTGAGTAGATGATCTACTTTTGGGCCTCTGCCAACCATTTGATTTACCCAAATTCCTTCACTTTCTTCTCGATACATTTCTTCTACAGCAAATGAATTTCCAAAAGACATGACACCCATTTTATGGTAATACCCATTGTCTGATGTATGATCAAAATTATGGTGTGTATTAAAAAGAATACCAGGTTGTTTCCTTGTAATTTTTTTCATTCCAGTAGTGAATTCTTTTCTGCATCGAATATCATTGTCTATAACTACAGGCTTTTCTTTGGTTAATATTAAACCAAAATTAGTAGAACCACTTCCTCCAACATAAACATGAATACCATCCTGTATTTTAACAAACCCGCTTTTTTTTGAAGGGGCAGATTCTTTTTGTATTTTAGGCATATTAGGATTCTCCTTGCGTAATTTCAAATTAAGTGAGGTGCTAGAATATAAAAATGAGCGTATCAAAATCATTATTCACTAACAAGACTAAAAGAAATTATAAATTTAGAGAAAAAACATTAAATTAAAAACACTTTAAAAAAAGGGTACCCTTAATATTTTTAGAAAGTTGATTTTTTAGTACAATCATCTTTTGGTTCTTTTAAATAATCTTAGGAAAAATATGATACATATCACAAGACAGGAAGAATTTTCAGCTGCACATAGATTATATAGAGAAGATTGGAGCGATGAAAAAAACATTAATACATATGGGAAATGTGCACATGAAAATTATCACGGGCATAATTATATTGTAGAGGTTACACTTAAGGCTCCTGTTAACGAAGAGAATGGAATGGCTTTTAACTTAGCTGAATTAAAACAAATAATGAGAGATCATGTTATAGAAGTTTTAGATCATAAGAATTTAAATATTGACGTAGATTCTTTTATGAAAAAACGTATTCCTACTGCAGAGAATATAGCGATTTCAATTTGGGAAGCATTAATTCAACATATTCCAGAAAATTTTCTTTTTAACGTTCGGTTATATGAAAATCAACGTAATTTTGTTGATTATAATGGAGGATAGACTTTGGAGGGCAATACTAATTCTTTAGCAGATCGAAGAATTGTTATAACAGGCGCTTCAAGCGGTATAGGCAGGGCTGCAACATTACGCTTTGTAAGATCTGGAGCTAGAGTTTTGGCTGTTGGACGTGATGAAAAAAGACTTACTCAGCTAGGATTTGATTCAAAAAAATTCAAAGGAAAAGTATTTCCTCATATCTGTGATGTCACCAGTCCTGAAGAAATACAAAGTTTATCTGAGATTGCAAAAAAAAGATTAGATAAAGTAGACACATTAATTAACAATGCAGGTGCTATTTTTGTAGATGAAATGCAAAACTTATCTCTCGAAAAGTTTGATTCTGTCATATCTGTTTGTTTAAAAGCTCCTTTTCTTTTATCAAAGGCTTTCATGCCAATGTTGGAAAAAACAAAAGGTAAAATCATTAACGTTTCTTCGATTTGCGCAGTTACCGGTTTTCCCGGCTCTTCTGCTTATTGTGCGGCTAAAGCCGGACTAGAGGGTATGTCTAGGGCTATGGTTGAAGAATGTCGTCCTAAGGGCATAAAGGTTTGCGTTTTAAGACCTGGAGCGACTGAAACTCCTTTATGGAAGTCTATACCAGGAGAATTTGATTTCTCTAAAATGTTAACCCCTGAAAAAGTAGCCGAATCAATGGAATATTTATTATTACAATCTTCATTAGCTTGGACAGAAACTCTTGAAATACTTCCTCCAGAAGGAAACTTATAGAAAAATTTTTTTTTCATTTGATTTCATTAGTTGACTTATGTAGATATAAATAAATTTAATGAGTCCTGTTTTTATAAAGGAGAGTGGGAGTGGGAGAAATTCGAATTGAAAACTTAGATATTGTTTATAAAGCGGAAGAAGGAAATTCAATTCTTGATCTGAATTTAGAAAATGATGTTGATCATACTAATGATTGTGGAGGTAATTGTGCTTGTTCCACATGTAAAATTGTAGTCATTTCTGGTAGTGAAAATCTGTCTGATCAAGAAGAGGAAGAGAGAGATATTTTAGAAGCTTATGGATGGAACGCTGACGAATACAGGTTAGCTTGCCAATGTTTTGTTGAAGAAGATGGTGATATTGTTTTGAATCTTCCTGACCCCGAGTAAATAATCTTATATTTTATTCCAGGATTGGACAATTTTTTTAAAAGGAACTTTTCCCTCCCTAATCAGCTTAGGAGAGTCTTTTTGTAAACTTACAATTGTGGAGGCTATGTTCTCTTTTGTCGTGCCAGCGTCAAGGAAAAACTGAACATTTCTTAATTGTAAGGAAATTTCTTTGATATTGTCTAATATTGGCTCACCTGTTTTATTCGCACTGGTTGCTAAAAATGGCCCCGCATGTTCTGCAATTTTTCTGCATAATTTTTGTTCTGGAAATCTGATAGCAATTCCATCTTCTATAGGTTTGAAATTTTTTTTTCTTTCAAAAACGAAAGTTACTGGACCAGGCCAAAAACATTTAAGAAATTCTAATTTTTTTGCAGAAATTTGATTTGTATAATCAAAAAGCTGATCGATTTTTCCGATAATTAAGGGGACGCCTTTTTTTGGAGGTCTCCCTTTAATTTCAGAGAGTTTTTCTATTGAATTTTCGATTTCTGCTTTAATACAAAGACCATAAACAGTGTCGGTTGGAAGTACAACAATTTTACCTGCCTTTAAAAGTTCTGAGGTCTTTTCTATAATTTTTTGATCTGGATTATTTTTAGAAACTTTAATAATTTCGCGCATGATAATTTTTTTTTATTTGTTTTGTATAGAGCGATCTGAGTCTAAAACTCTTTGTTTTTGTTTTTCTACAAAAATATTATAATTTTCTGAAATTTTTGAATTTTCTAAAGCTAAAATTCTAGCTGCAAAAAGAGCAGCGTTTCTAGCACCTGGAGAACCAATTCCCATTGTTGCAACAGGAATTCCAGGAGGCATTTGAATTGTAGAAAGAAGTGCGTCTACCCCACCTAAAGATGAGCTGTTTATAGGTACTCCAATTACTGGCAAATTAGTTGATGCTCCTACTACTCCAGCTAAATGAGCAGACATTCCAGCACCCGCAATAAAAATTTTCACACCCCTTTTTGGTGCTTTTTCAACATATTCATGTAATTCTTGAGGAGTTCGGTGTGCAGATAAGATTCTTACTTCTGAACCGATTTCTAATTCATCCAGAATTTCTTTCCCCTTTAACATAACTTCAGCATCGCTCTCGCTACCCATTAGAATCCCGACTAAAATATTATCCATTCGATTCCGATCCTTTAATGTAAGTTTTGAAAATTTAAAAAACTTAAGTAATTCAAAAAAAAAGAACATTCATTCTATAATGGTGTAAAATTTAGTAAAGGTTAATCCAAATTTTTAAAAAGAGTTTTTTTAGGAAAAATAGATGGATGAATTATTTGACCCCCCAAGAAAGAAAAAAAACGATTCTAATTTTTCAGAAAAAAGAACGTTAAATGAGAGTTACTTAACTCCTTTAGCTGAAAAAATGCGACCTGAAAATTTAGAAGAGATTGTTGGACAAGAACATTTATTGGGAAAAGGAAAAATTTTACGTAATGAAATTGAGAACGATAATTATAGCAGTTTGATATTATGGGGACCGCCAGGTACGGGTAAAACTACAATTGCGCGAATTATTGCAAAAAATACAAACTCTCTTTTTATTGAAATAAGTGCTGTTTTGCATGGACTTAAAGAATTACGAACAGCGTTGTCAGATGCAGAAAAGCTAAAAAAAAGTGGAACACGCTGTATTTTATTTATAGATGAAATTCATCGATATAATAAAGCTCAGCAGGATGCACTTCTCCCATCTGTTGAGGACGGTACAATTATTTTGATTGGCGCTACAACAGAGAATCCATCGTTCGAGGTAATTTCTCCTCTTCTGTCTCGGTCTCAGGTTTTCATTTTAAAACAATTAGAAGAACAAGATATTATTGACGTTCTTAAAAGAGCTTTAATAAATAGAGCTTGTGGGTTAGGCGAATGGAATTTTGAAGTAGAGGATAAATTTTTTGAGAATATAGCCAATTTCTCAAACGGTGATGCAAGAGCATCTTTGAATATACTTGAATTAGTTTCTAATTTTGTTTTATATGAATCCAATCCAAAAAGAGATAAAAAAATAGTTATGAAACTTACAGCAGATCAGATTTCAGAAGCTATTCAACAAAAAACTTTACTTCATGATAAGTCTGGCGATGAACATTATAATTTAATAAGTGCGTTTCATAAAACTTTACGGTCTTCAAATCCTGATGCAGCATTATATTGGCTGGGAAGAATGATAGAGGCTGGAGAAGATCCTATGTATATCTTGAGAAGGCTTGTTCGATTTGCTTCTGAAGATGTGGGTATGGCCGATCCAAATGCATTGCATATTGCGATTTCTGCACAGAGAGCTTTTGAGTTTATAGGACTTCCTGAAGGGAAATTGGCTATTGCTCAAGCAACTATTTATCTTGCGCAGGCTCCAAAGAGCGATTCGGTATATAAAGCATATTTAAATGTACAGGAAGCAATACAAAAATACCCATCAAAACCTGTTCCTCTTCATCTTAGGAATGCTCCTACGAATTTTCTCAAAGAGATCGGATTTGGAAAAGGTTACGAACATGCACATTCATCTGTTTCTTCATTTGTTGATATGGAAGGGCTTCCTGAAGAAATAAATTTTCTTCAGTTTTATCATCCAACGGATAGGGGCTTTGAAGAGGAAGTGAAGAACAGAATGAATATTAAAAAAAATATTTTAACTGGCTTTCGGAAAGAAGAAATTCAAAGCAAAAACTTAGTTTCGGAATTTGGGCATAGATCATCAGATCCTGCTATGCCCGTGAAAAAAAAGAAAAAATAGAAAATCTTCATTCCTAAAGATTTAATTCTATTTTTGGGACTACATTACTGTGGTATACCTCTTTCACTTTTAACAAATCTTCGTGTACGAATTTTTTCTGTTTTGGATTTCTTAATAAATATGCAGGGTGGAAAGTAGGAAGGCATGGAATACCATGATACGAAGAAAATCTTCCTCTTAGTTTACTTATAGGTGTGTCAGATTGAAGCAACCATTGAGATGCAAATTTCCCGAGAGTCAGAATAAGTTTAGGATTGATAATTTCTAGTTGTTTCTTTAAATATGGTTCACAACATGAAATTTCGTCTTCTTCTGGATTTCTGTTTTCAGGGGGCCTACATTTTAAAATATTGCAAATAAACACTTCTTGTCTTGGAACTTCAATGACGTTTTCGATCATTTTTGTCAGCATTTGTCCTGCCCTGCCAACAAAAGGGATTCCTTGTTTATCTTCCTCTGCACCAGGAGCTTCTCCAATAATTACTAATTTAGCGTTTTTGCTCCCGCTTCCAAAGACTAAATGGTTTCTTTTTCCTCCTAATTTACAACGCATACAATTTTCAATTGCATTTGAAAGCTCTTCTAATTCCATTTTTTCGTCTGGATCGAAAGGTAAGCTTGGAGTTTTCATATCTAATCCTTTAATGTCTTTTGTTTCTTTTTTGGATAATTGAATTTTATTAGAATTTATCTCATTCTTTAGGGCTATAAAATTTACGTTGAAGGATTTTAAATCTTCTAGGTAAGCAATTAGAGAATCCGCAACTTTTTTTTCTAGGTTCAAAAAAAGGCCCTTTTAAAATATTTTATAATAAATATTTTACTAAATGATCTAGAATTTTATCTGTTAAAAGTATTTTTTTTGTTCTCTTTAATTTGTGCTCTTGTTCTTTAGAATCGATTAAAATTGCACTAGATTCATCTGAACCCATTGCATCGTCAGGGCCAGAAACTTCGTTTGCAACTATAAGATCTAAATTTTTATTTTTTAGTTTCATTTTGGCATTTTCTAATAAATTAGAAGTCTCGGCTGCGAAACCGATTAAAATCTGTTTTTCTTTCATTTCCCCCATTTTGTTTAAAATATCTTCTGTTTCTTCTAATTCAATAGATAAATCTGTACCATTTTTTTTACTTTTTTCCTCGCTCGGATTTGAAGGTTTATGATCAGACACAGCTGCGGCCATAATTACGACATCTATATTAGACCAATGTTTAAAAATGGCATTTTGCATTTGTTTGGCGGTTTGAATTTGTATAGTTTTAGGTCCAGTCAATTTTGGGATTGTGACGGGTCCAGAAATCAGGATAACATCCGCACCTCTATCAAAGGCATTCTTTGCTATGCTATATCCCATTTTTCCGCTAGAGCGATTAGATAAGTACCGAACTGCGTCTATCTTTTCTTGGGTTGGACCCGCAGTAACTAGTATTCTTTTTCCTATTAAATCTTGTTTTTTTCCTAGCATTTCTCGAGTCGCATGAAGAATTTCCAAAGGCTCGGGCATTCTTCCAATTCCACTATCTTCCTCAGAACTTGCCATTGGACCATCCCCTGGATTCATTATTGTATGACCATTATTTTTTAGTGTCTCGATATTTTTTTGAACAGGTTTGCTTGACCACATTCTAGGGTTCATGGCGGGAGCTATTAAAACTTTATTTTTTGCAGAAAAAAGCAAGGTTGAAATGAAATCATCTCCAATTCCTTGTGCAAATTTACCAATTAAATTTGCAGTTGCTGGAGCAATGATAATTAAATCTGCATTTTCCGTTAATGTTATATGAGGAATATTTCCTGAAGAAGAATTTTTTTCAATGGGCATAAGCTTTGTTATAGGGCTAATGCCTGTCAAAACTTCAAAAGGAAGTGGTTGAACAAAAGAGAGAGCATTTTGAGTAAGAACCGTTTGTACTTCGGCGCCGTCATGCGTTAGAAGTCTTGCAAGTTCTATTGATTTATAAGCCGCAATTCCTCCGGATATTGCGAGTATTATCTTTTTTTTAAATAAAGGAGACTTTTCTTTTGTATTTTCCAAAATCCATCCTTATTAAGAATTAATTGTTCTTTTTATTATTCCTATTAATTCCTTAGTTGCTTCTTCAATTTTTTCGTTTGTAACTATGTAATCATAGTTATTTTTTTGTGCAATTTCAATTTTTGCAATTTCTAAACGCTTATTTATTTCTTCACCTGACTCAGTTCCCCGACTAATTAGCCTTTTTTTTAATTCATTTATTGATGGTGGCAAAATAAAAATTAATATAGCTTCTGGGAAATTCTTTTTTAATTGCATCGCTCCCTGCACATCTAAATCCATAATCAAGTTATTGCCTTTTGAAAATTCTTTTTCTATATTTTCTATGGGAGTTCCGTAAAAATTCCCAAAAACTTTTTCCCACTCAGCGAATCCACCCGATTTTATCTTTTTTTTAAACTCTTCTTCAGATAGGAAAAAATAATGAATTCCTTCTGATTCAGTTTCTCTTGGGAGACGTGATGTTGCGCTAATAGAATGAATTAATCTTGGAAAGCAAGTCAATGCATGTTGAATAAGTGTGGATTTCCCACCACCTGAAGGTGAAGACAAAACAAAAATATGCCCTTTTGTCTGTTTATTCATTCTATATTTTGTGCCTGTTCTCTGATTTTTTCTAGAAGAATCTTTATTTCAACTGCATGTTTCGAAAGATTTGAATCTATAGATTTTGCGGCTGTAGTATTAATTTCTCTATTCATCTCTTGAACGAGAAAGTCTAATTTTCTTCCTGCTGGACCGTTTGAAGACAGGGTTTTTTGAAATTGACTTATATGACTATGGAAGCGACTTAACTCTTCACTAATATCTCCTTTTTCTCCGGCTATGATTAATTCCTGTTCGAGCCTCTTTGGGTCAATTTCAATTTTATTAAATAGTTTTAGTATTCTTAATTCCGATCTTTTTTGCATTTTTTGCCTAGCTTTTGGAAAGAAATTTTCTATTTTTTTGATATTAATGGTTATTTTTTTTAGATTTTTATCAACATCTTTATGAAGTTCGTTGCCTTCTTTTATTCTCATAGTTTTTAAATTTGACAGAGAGTTTGAAAGTGTCTTCATTAAATCAACTCTTATTTTTTCTGGAAGTATTTCTACTTCAGAAGGTTTTAGGAAGTCTTGAAATTGAGAAATTAAGCTTAAATCTATTTTTCCATCTATATCGAGCTCTTTTTGTAATTTTTGAAGTGATTTAAGAAGAATTTCTGTTGATTTAGAATTTAAAATGGTTTTTTGATCAGAACCTTTTAGATGGGTTATATATACGTCAAATCTTCCTCTAGCAAAATTCTTTTTTATTTTTTCTCTTATTTCGTTTTCTAAAGATATTATCCATCTTGGTCCTTTAACTGAAATTTCAAGAAATCGATGATTTACAGATCGTATTTCAATACATATGGAATCACCATTTTTTAAAAAAAATTCTGAATTCCCATAACCTGTCATGCTTTTAGACGACATAGATTTCCTTTGTTATAGTTATCATCACAAAAAGTTTACACTAAGGAACAATTTTTAAGTACTGTTTTTTATTTTTTTAATAATTTATAAGAGCAGAAATTATGGATGCATTTGTTGTTAAGTCTATCTGTGATGAAATATATCCATTGATAAAGCAGAGTAAATTATCACAAGTTAGGGAGGTTGGACGATTTTGTTTTATTCTGCAATTTTATTCCCAAAAAGGTCATAATTATAATTTATTAATTTCAGCAGATAATAAATTGTCTCGTTTGCATTTAACGAGCAAGAAAATGATATCTGTAAAGAAAAAAACGAATTTTATACAAAATTTAAAAAAATACTTAGAAGGTTCGCTTATCACCAAGATACATTCTGGGAATTGGGAGCGAATTGTTCAAATATCATTTACTACAAAATCTAAAGACCAAAAATCGTATGCATTGATAATTGAGCTGCTAGGTCATTCAAATAATATCTTGCTTTTAGATGGACAAACTGGCGAGATAATAGATTCGATGAAGAGACAAAGGAGTAGTTCAAACCTATCTAACAATAAGCCTTTTAAATATATACTCCCACCCTTAAGCAAGAAAAAATCTCTAGATGAGATAGATGACATTTTTTTAAAAAGAATTTTACTTGAAAAGAAAAAAGACAATTTAGACATAAAACAATTTAAAGATTTATTAGTTAAAAATATTTTAGGTATAAGTCCAGTCTTTGCAGAAATTATTTCGACTAATAATAAAGATTTATTGTATTTACTCGAAGAAATCAGAAATTCGTATCTTTCTTCTTCTTTTAGTCCTGCAATTATTTTTTCAGAAAACGATATTCCAAAAAATTTACTTGCTTATGGAAAGTTATTAAAATCGCCTTATAAATACCAGTTGTTTGAAAGAATGAATGATGCAGCTGAAACCTATTTTTCAAGTCAACTATACGATCTTAATTTAGCTTACAAAAAGAAGAAATTGACTAGTTCTGTGCTCTCTCAAATTAAAAGAAAAGAGAAGACAAAAAAACAGATAAACTTAGATCTCGAGAAATCTAAAGCATATAAAAAATTCAAGAAAAAGGGAGATTTGATTATTTCAAATCTAGGGAATGTCTCTCTCAAAAGTAATTCTTTTCAAGTAATAGACGGAAACGATAAAATTGAAATTGTTATAAATCCAAGATTTTCTTTATCAGAGAACGCTGAACGCTTTTATAAAAAATATAAGAAATATAAACGTATGAGGAGTATTGGAAAGAAACGTTTCGAGATGGTTAAAGAAGAAATTATATATTTAAAAACTATACTTTTGGATATAGAAGAAACTGAATCTATTGGCGATTTTTCTGATTTAGAAAATAGTTCTGAATTTCTTAAGCTAAACTATTCTGAAGAGAAAACGAAATTTCGAAGAAAGATTGAAAAAACAAAACCGTTTTTTTATTTTAAATTTTCAGAAGGTTATGAAATTTTTGCAGGAAAGAATGCTCTTGGAAATGAAATGATACTTAGAAATTTAGGGAATAAAGATGATTTATGGTTCCATGCCAGAGGTATGCCGGGGAGTCATGTTTTATTAAGGGCAGAACAAAAACATAAAAAAAAAGATTACAAATCGAAAATGATAATTCAGGCAGCGTCTATTGCCGCTTACTATTCCAAGTCGAAAGAAAATATTAAAATTAGAGTAAGTTATCTGCCTTTCAAAAATCTAAGAAGACCAAAAGGTAATAATTTTGGGAAAGTGGTTTTCAGGCAACATAAAACTATACTTGCATCTCCTGAAATAGGAGAAAAATTAGTTAAATCTTTTAGAAAAAATTGATGAATTATAGTAGAGAGGAGAAAATTTGATTAGATAAAAGCATTCCTTTTTTTGTGAGTTTCAGTTTCCCTCGATCTTTAATTAGCAAATTTTTTTTATAAAAATCATTGAAGTGATTTTTGAATAAAATTTCACTATCAAAACCAGTCTTTTTTTTCAATTCCAGTAAAGAAACACCTTCTTTTAATCGTAGTCCTAACATTAAAGATTCTCCCAAAATTTTTTTTGCATTTTCCATCTTTTCTTCCCCGGCAGTTGGAGTTTGAGAGTTTTTGATATATATATCTGGGCGAAGATGATTCCAAATACGTTGATTATCTATCAGAGAGTGTGCTCCTGCACCAAATCCTAAATAATCACCTCGATTCCAGTAATTTAGATTATGTTTGCAACGGAACCCTAATTTTGCAAAATTACTTATTTCATACTGTTCATAACCTGCATCATGAAGAATTTGATCTCTCATCTCCCACATTTCTAAACTAAGATTTTCACTTATCAATCCATTCAATTCTCCTTTCATATGAAGTGCGTGGAAAGAAGTGCCAGGTTCTATAGTGAGTTCATATGCAGAAATATGTTCGGGGTTTAACTCAATAGCGTTTTGTAAATCATCATTAGCAATTTCTTTCGTCTGAAAGGGTATTCCGAACATTAAATCAATAGAAATATTTTCAAACCCTGCTTTTCTTGCTAAATAAAAAGCTCTTTTTGCGTCTTTTCCAGAATGAATTCTATCTAAATTTTTCAAAAGTATGTCGTTAAATGATTGAATTCCAAAACTTATACGATTAATTCCTATCTTTTTTAGTTTTTTAAATAAATCATAATCGGAAGAGTTAGGATTTGCTTCAAGAGAAATTTCTGATTCAGGAATGAAATCAAAAAACTTTCTAGATGTTAGTAAAATTTTTTTAATTTCTTGTGGTGGAAATAATGAAGGTGTTCCTCCACCAAAAAAAACAGACTGAACTTTTCTTCCAGTTAGCTGTAATTCTTTAACTCTTCCTTTGATTTCCATAATCAATGCATCTGTATATTCGGAAGCCCAATTTTTATTGTGTACTTGTTTTTTTTCTATAAGGTTCTGTAATTCATAAGAATTAAAATCACAATATCCACATTTTGCTGTACAGAATGGAATATGAAAATATAATGAAATTGGATTTTCTTTTTCTGGCAATCTCGAGTCCTCTAGTTTAATATTGTTGTATTGATTGAACCTAAAATGGTAAAAAATTATTATAGATACAAAAAAATAGAATTACTATAAATTATTGTTTAATCAATTTTTTAATACAAGTTAAAAGGAGTAGTTAAGCTTGGCGATTCATACTCTTTCAACCAACGATCGTTATGGTGTTGTTCAGAAGGTAGGACATATCCTAAATTCTAGTCTTGATTTAGACGTAGTACTAGGACGTTTAGCTGTCGAATTAAGAGAAATATTTCCATTGGATCATGCTTCATTAACGCTTGAAAATCTTGATGGTAAAACTTGTACTTGGACTAACATTACTTCGGGAAGTAAAACTCTAAGTTATCCACACAATGATATTCCTATTGAAGGAGCCACTCTTGGCTGGTTTAAAAAACATTATCAAAATATACGCTATATTGTTTATGAAGATTTAAAAAAGAAACTTCGTTTTGGAGAAGATGAAATTGTTCTAAAACGAGGTATTCGAAGCGGCATTAGAGTTCCGCTTCAATTTGGAAAAGAAATTTTTGGAAATTTATCAGTTTCAAGCTTTTCTCCTAATCGTTTTACGTCAGAAATGGCAGAATTCCTAGCTGAACTTGCCCCTTCCGTTTCAATAGCTGTTTCTAATGCTAGAACTTTTGCGCAATTAGAAGCTAATCGCGAAGAATTGAAAAATGAAACACTGTCATTAAGAACAGAATTAAGAGAAATTCATAATTTTGAAGAACTAATAGGAAGCAGCAAAGAAATAGAAAGAGTCAAAGATTTAATTAGCAAGGTAGCAGAAAGTGAAGTAACCGTTTTGATTAGTGGTGAAACTGGAACAGGTAAAGAACTTATTGCACGTGCAATTCATAATTTAAGCACTAGAAAAGATCGTGCATTAGTCAAGGTAAATTGTGCTGCACTTCAGGATACGCTTTTGTTAAGTGAACTTTTTGGTCACGAGAAAGGATCTTTTACTGGGGCTATTGGTCAAAAAATAGGCCGTTTTGAGCTTGCGCATAATGGCACAATCTTTTTGGATGAAATTGGAGAAATTTCTACAGAAGCCCAAGTAAAAATCCTTAGAGTTATGCAAGAAAGAGAATTCGAAAGAGTGGGCGGAAATAAAACAATAAAGATAGACACTAGAATTATCGCCGCTACAAATAGAAACCTTGAAGAAGAAGTCAATAAGGGGAAATATAGAAGTGACTTGTACTTTAGACTTAATGTTATTCCTATCGAGGTTCCTCCTCTTAGAGAAAGAAAAGAAGATATCCCCATGCTTATTCAACATTTTATTAATAAACATGGAAAAAGATTAAATAGAAATGTAAAGAGAGTTGGAAAAAAGGCTCTTGAACGTCTTATGTTTTACGATTGGCCAGGAAATATTAGAGAGTTAGAAAATGTAGTAGAAAGAGGTCTTGTATTGGGTAGAGGAGATATACTCCGTTTTGATAGGCAAATGATCGGTGAACATCATAATGATATTACACGAGATGGCGATATATTTTACCCGCTTGATGAGATGGAGAGGAGATATATTAGAAAGGTCTTAGAAAAAACAGGAGGCGTGGTTTCGGGAGAAAGAGGAGCAGCCAGAATCCTCGGAATGAAACCGACTACGCTTTATAGTCGCATAAAGAAGCTTGGTATTCAGTCACATAGAAAATTTCAGACAGAAGATTTTGTAAACTAACTTTTTCTCTTAGTATTTTTAAACAGGCCTGTTTAATCTCAAAAAAGCATTTCTTTGGTATAAGAAGAAAGAGCCAAGAAGAAGTAGACCTGCAAGATGTAGGCCTATAGAAGGAAGATAGATGCCGAAGATTGTCATTGCAGGCCAGAACATTAGTGCAGCTGCGAAAGCTAAGAAAAATCTTTCTGCAACTTTTAATTTAAGATACATATGCCCAACTATTGCAGCTGCAAGACTTGTAAAACCAAACATTGCAGCAGTAAAAGTTTCAAGTAGAGGAATTGGTTCAGAAATTAAAAGAATTGGAGTATAGGCAAACATAAATGGAATTACATACATTCCCTTCGCTGTTCTAAAAGAAGCCCAAGCCGCTTTGCTTGGGTTAGCATCAGCAATTCCAGCAGCAGTATAAGCTGGAACACAGACTGGTGGGGTGAAGCAACTATCGAGGCTGTACCAAAAAACTATCAAATGTGCAGCTAATAGAGTCATTCCATAGCTTTCTCCAAGATCAAGCAGAGCTGGAACTGCAACGACTGAGAGCACAATATATGCGGCACTTGTGGGTAGTCCCATTCCTAGCACAAAAGAGGCTATTCCAACTAAAATAATTCCTGCAAAAAGATATCCATATGAAAGAGCAGTAACGATTTCTGAGAATTTTAGTCCTAATCCAGTTTGGAATAAGGCACCAATGATTATTCCTACTACTCCCACTGCTGCACAGATTGCAAGAGATTGTCTTGCTCCTTGGGCCATCGCTTCTACAATATTCCACAGTCCATAAATAATCGTTCTGAAAATTTGTTCTATCGATGCTTTGGTTCTAATAAGTTGCGCAGCACCTTTCAAGCCCGCTAATAAAATGACGCATAGAATACCTGCTAAGCCAGCGTAAGGAACAGGTCTTCCCGTCATTAAAACAGCGATAATAACAATCGGAGGGAGTAGAAAGTACCAACCTTTTTTTAATATCGGCCATACCGGTTCAACTTGATCCTTACTAAGAGGAACTAGACCTGCTTTACGAGCTTCTAAATGAACTACGGCATACACAGAATAAAAATATAGAATTGCAGGTAAAATAGAAACTTTTACAATTTCCCAGTAGGAAATTCCAGTGAATTCGACAATTAGAAAGGCAGAGGCGCCCATAACTGGGGGCATAATCTGACCTCCAGTGGAGGCGGCCGTCTCTATTGCTGCCGCAATTTCTGGCTTAAAACCAGTTTTTTTCATCATTGGAATAGTGAAAGATCCAGTCGTTACTATATTTGCGTTAGCACTACCCATAATAGTCCCTGTCATCGCACTTGCAAAAATAGCTGATTTTGCGGGACCTCCCCTTAAACGACCCGCTGCAGCAGTCGATAATTCAACATAAAAAGTCGCAGCACCCATCCGATCTAAAAAGGCTCCAAATAGAATAAATAGGAAAATATAAACAGAAAAAACACTTAAGGGAGCTGTCCAAAGTCCGTCATAAGTCATGTATTGATGGTCTATAATGTGCATGAAAGATGCCCCTTTGTGGCCAAACCACCAAGGGAAATAAGGACCAAAGTATGAATAAACTAAGAAGAACAAGCCTATTAAAGGAAGTGCATTATTGATAGTTCTTCGTGCAGCCTCTAGGGTTAATAAAAGAACGGTTGTGCCAAGAAACATATCTAAGAAAGTTAGTGGTGTTACGTAATAAATTCTTTCAAGCTCATCAGTACCAAGGAAATATTCTGTGAATAGTATCGGATACCCGATAGAAAGTATAACTAAAACTAATAACGCAATTGAAATATAAAAGAAGGGAGAGGTTGTTCGACCAAAAGCCGAATCAGACTCTCCCTCCTTAGATTTTCGGATAGGAAAGACTAGGAAAATTAAAGTCATTCCAAATAGATACGATAGGGCCCTCTGAAAAATTGGCTCATATCCACCACTATAGGCAACTTGAACATGAAAAATTGACATCAATACCGCAACAAAAAAAATTACGTGTTCAAGAGGACTTCTTTTTCTTAAATTTTCCCAAATGTCTTCCATTGTTTCCTATTTCTATTTTGCGAAAGAACTTCTTTCTAGCTTAGTTTATAGTGCGCCTGCTTCTTTATAAAACCTTTTTGCACCTGGATGCATTGGAACTCCCATGTGCGCAGCACCTACACTTGGTTTCCATTTTTTATAAATTTTATGAACGCTTCCCAATGTTTTTAAGTTTGCGCTCATAATTTTTAATAGAGAATAAACTGTTTTTGCATCCATTTTTGTAGTTGTTAAAAGAACTCCAGAAAGACCCATGGAATAAGTTGGTTTTGGGTTTCCTTTATAAATTCCTCCTGGAATTGCACAAGGTTTGAAGTTTAAGTCAGCAAGAAGTTTTTTTACGTCATTGTCCATATTTAAAAAGACAAGGTTTCTTCCTTGTGCCGCTTGAATTCCTGCACCGTTAGGATCACCGGAGTTATGAAAATAAAAATCAATTTGACGTGCACGAATAGCACGGGACATTCCACCAGCACCAGGGAATGTTAATTTATATCCACGTTTTGTAAGTTCTTTGTAGCTAGTTCCATAATGCTTAACAATCTGACTAGCAACATATTCTGTACTAGTTCCTTTTTTTGCAGGTGCAAGTTTAAGAGGTTTCTTAGATTCTATAATTTTTCTCCAGCTTGTGATTCCTGCATCAAACAGTTCTTTTGCTGCATATTGGTGGTAACAAGAATCCCAAAACTTAGCGATTCCTCTAAGATTTGGATAAGATTTCTTATAAGGAGCTTTTCCTGTTAGCGCATTTGCACTAAAGTTAGAAAATGAGTAACCAAAGTCGGCTCCACCGCCACCAATCCTTGCAGGGTTAGCTCTTCCGCCACCAGGAGTAACACTAAGACCAAAATCTTTTGTGTTTTTATTAATAACGTTTGCCAAACCAGCACCTAGTCTACCCATTGTACCCCTAAGACTACCAACAGCGAGATCGTATTGTTTTCCAGCACTTAAAGCTTCATTAGCTAAGAAAGCAGGCGCGGAAAAAACCATAAAACTTAAAACCGCGATGAAAATACCTTTTTTTGAAAACACTATTTCCCCTCCATTAATAAATTAAAAAAGTGATGCTATTAATCTGCAAAAAAATTTTTTTTCCAAAAAGAGCAGAAAAAAATTTAAAATAAAAATTATAATGTAGCCACGGTTTCCACATATTATGATTGTGTTAGAGTTACGTCAACAAATAATTTCACAAAAAATGAACAAAAATTTTTTTATATAAACAAAAGGAGTTCGGTATGCCGTTTTATCGTTGGGAAGAAATGAACAAAAAAAATCTAGCCAAACCTTCAGATTCAGAAGGAAGTATCATCATAGGAGATAATATTACGTTGAATCGTTCTGTCAGTCAGCCGGGGAGGTTAGCCCGACCTCATTCTCATGGATGTGAACAATTAATTAATATAGTTTCTGGTACAGCTTGGTTTAGAGTAGGAGATGAGGAAAAAGAGGTGTCAGCTGGAGACATAATCCACGTTCCAGTTGGTACAGAACATGAATTTAAGAATACTGGTTCTGAAGAGATGGTATATCTTTCTTTTAAGAATATATCAGATGATTGGCCACCTTCTACAGCGACAATGGATTAAACATAATTTTTTAAAGTTAAATTTAGAGGTGAGATATGGCCATTGAGTTTAACTGGGCTTTATGTTCAACAAGGGCAGGAGATGGATATACAGTTATACAATCGACTCCCGAAAGATATCCTAATTTAGAATATTTGGTTAGGGTAACAGTTGCTGCGGAAGAATCTGGTTTTAGTAATATCTTAGTGCCAACGGGTACGCATTGTATAGATCCTTGGACATTGTCATCGGCAATTGCAGCGAAAACAACAAAAATAAAATTCTTGATAGCCTTTAGACCAGGTCTTGTTGGTCCTACATACGCGGCACAACAAATCAGTAGTTTTTATTTTTTAAATAAAGGAAGAATTTCATTAAATATAGTGGCGGGTTCAAATTCTCCTGATTTGAAAAGATATGGGTATGATTTGGAACATGATCTGAGATATAAAGTCAATGACGAGTTTATGAAGTTAGTTATAAGGTTGTTGAAAGGTGGCTCGCCTGTCGATTTTAAAGGCAATTACTTTATGATTCAGGATGCAAGAATTTTTCCTATACTGAAAGTAAAAAAATTGCCCGAATTTTTTATGGCAGGAGCATCAGAAGGTGCGAAAAAAGTGGCAGCGAAATATGGAGATGTACACGTCGTGCATGCCGTAGAGCCAGATGTTATAGAAAAAGATATTAAGCAAGTTTCCAAGTTGGCAAGTAGAGTAGAGCGGAAAAGAAAATTAAGTTTTTGTATTCGGCATCTCGTTTGTGTAAGAGAAACGAAGAAAGAAGCTCAAAAAGCTGCTGAAGAAATAGTCAAAAATAGCATAGTAAAAAAGGATCAAAATTGGGGAGCTAGTGTTCGTGCGGCAGAGTCTGTAACTCAGAGAAGAGTTAGTGAGTTAGCGAGAAAGAAAGGTCCATGGTTAACTGATTCAATATATATGGGAGTAAACTCAGTAAGACAAGGCGCTGGGACAATGATTGTGGGGACACCAGAAATGGTTGCATCACAGATAAAAGAATATATAGATGCAGGTGTTACTAGATTTATTATGAATGGCTGGCCACATCTTGAAGAGGCAGAAAACTTTGGTAAAGAAGTAATACCACTATTAAAAAATATAAAAGTTAAAAGTAATTAAATTAGAGAAAAGGAAAACCTTTTGGGAGATCATATCATTTCAAAGTTAGATGAATTTCCTCCAGGTACAAGGAAAATTGTGAGATTGGAAGGAAGATCGATAGGGGTTTTTAATATAGATGGAGAATTTTTTGCTTTAAGAAATAGTTGCCCCCATCAAGGTGCACCATTGTGTCTTGGACCCGTAAGAGGAATGATGACATCAAAAAAACCGCAACATTATAATTATGAAAGAGACGGTGAGATTTTAGTTTGTCCCTGGCATAGATGGGAGTTTGATTTAAAAACAGGAAAATCCATTTTTAACCCACACAAACTTAAAGTCAAAACCTATCCTGTAACGGTTGAAGCAGAATCAGATCCATCAATTGAAACATATAAAGTAACTTTAGAAAAAGGTCTTATTATTGTCCATTTATAATTACGAAATATCGTAATTATGTTATTTTAAATTATAAAATCGTAAAATTAGAAAGTAGAATTATTTTTTTTTGTTACGATTTCATTAAAAAAAATAAAAAAACAAATTTCTTTTCTTTTTTTTAATGAAAAGCCTCAGTTTTAAAAAATTTATTATTAAAAGTTGGTCATTTTCTTTCTGGAAATCAGTCTAATTAAATTAATTAAGTTAATATATTACGAAATATCATAATATTACTATATATCGTAATATATTCTTCTTGAAATTGATTAATTTATTACACTAATTATTTATAACTCATTTATAAATAATTAGATAGGTTGTTTTTTTTAATCTTGGCATGGAATTTGCATATCTTAAGGTATGAGTAATAGCCTGCCTTGGCAAATCAATTGCCATGCTAGCTTTCCTCCCCCTCTATTTTAAAAGCCAACCGGTGATAAAATTATAGAGGGGGAAGCCACTTTTTTTTCATTTTAGAATATAATATTTTTATTTCTTTTTAGAGATTATTAAATTGCATATAGTTATCTTTTGTCGTGACAAAACTCTCTATAGTGTTAGACGTATTTTTGAGTCTGCAAAAAATCGAAATCATAGAGTCGATATTTTAGATCCTTATCAGTTCTTGCTTAATATAAAAAATGGCAAATTTATTTTAAAATATTCTAATAATTTGTTTAATGGTGCCGATATTTTTTTACCTCGTTTAGGTGCTGGTATATCTGATCATTCTTTAAATCTTTTAAAACATTTACAGTATGCTGGGTTCCAAGTAATGAATACGCCTGAATCTATAGCTATTGCAAGGGATAAAATTAATACTTTGCAATATCTAGCGTTTAATGGTTTTCCGGTACCAAATAGTTCTTTTGCACCTAATCCTGAATTTTTTGAAAGTGCATTAGAAAATGTTGGTGGTGTCCCTGTTATTATGAAACTTCCGAGAAGTTCTCAGGGAAAAGGAGTAATGAAAATATCAAAAACAGATGAATCTCAATCCATTGCAGATGTTATGTGGGGTCTAGAGCAAGATACTATTGTTCAGGAATTTATCCCAACTAAACCTATGAGTGATATTAGGGTCTTAGTGTTGGGGAAAAAAGTCATTGGGTCAGTAAGAAGAATAGTTCCCAAAAAAGGATTTAGATCTAATCATAATCGAGGTGGTATTTTTGCTGAATTTAATTTAAACGCTGAAATAGAAGAACTTGCAATAAGTGTGGCAATTGCTTGTGGATTAGAAATTGCTGGAATTGATTTTCTTGAAACTAAAAATGGTTTTTTGATTCTAGAAGTTAATGCATCTCCTGGGTTTAAAGGAATTGAAGAAATTTATAACTATGACGTTGGCACGCTTGTTATCGAACACATTGAGTCAATTTATAAATAAAGGTAAATTTGTTTTTTAAATTGAAGGAATTATTCTATGTCGGATGTAAGTTTAATATGTGATCAAGCACAAAATTCTTTTCTAGAGCTTGTTCCTTTACAACATGAAGTTAGAAATAGAGGTCTTCAATTGATCTCAAAAAATTTAGAATCTCAAGTTAATGAAATATTGGAAGCGAATAGTGAAGATTTAGAAGTTGCAAAAAAAATGGTTGAAAACGGTGAAATAGCAAATTCTCTTCTAGATAGACTGAAACTAGATGAATCTAAAATCAAAGAGATTTCAGCCGGTGTTATGGCTGTTTCGAAACTTGAAAATCCTTTAAATAAAATTCAAATGACAACCTTATTAGATAAAAACCTTCAACTTGATCGTCTTAGTTGTCCTATAGGCGTTATTGCAGCTATTTTTGAATCTCGACCTGACGCTTTAGTACAGATTGCCTCATTATGTATAAAGTCTGGAAATGTTGTTATTTTAAAAGGTGGTCAAGAAGCTTTTAATACAAATTTCCTTCTCACTCAGATAATTACAAGTGCCTTAATTGATGCAGGTTTACCAAAAGGAACAATTCAGTTATTGGAGGGTCGAGAGGATGTAAAATCTTTATTAGCTAGAGATGATGCTATAGACCTTTTAATTCCACGTGGGGGAAATGATTTTGTACGTTATATAAAAGAAAATTCAAATATACCGGTTTTGGGACATACTGATGGGATTTGCCACCTTTATATTGATGCAGATGCTGATGAAGAAATGTCTTTAAACCTTACAATAGATTCTAAGACACAGTATCCAGGGGTGTGTAATGCGATCGAAACGTTACTAGTCCATAAAGATGTGGCAAAAAAATTTCTGCCTTCAATTTTACAGGCTTTAAAAGAAAAAAATGTAGAAATTCGAGGTTGCAAAAAAACAATCTCAATTTTTTCCGATATTAATGAGGCTTCAGAAATTGATTGGAAAACTGAATATTTAGATCTTATAATTTCTGTCCGTATTGTAGAATCTGTAGAAGATGCTATTGCCCATATTAACAAATATGGTTCTCGTCATACAGATTCAATAGTTACTAAAAACCAAAGTTCTGCAGAAAAATTCTCATCTAATGTAGATTCTGCAAGTGTGATGTTGAATGCGTCTACACGTTTTGCTGATGGTTTTAGGTATGGATTTGGTGCCGAGGTTGGAATTGCAACTGATAAAATACATGCAAGAGGACCGATGGGCATTGAAGGACTTATTACATATAAATACAGAATAATTGGTAATGGACAATGTGTGTCAGAGTACTCAGGCAAGAATGCAAAAAAATTTTTGCATAAGAAGATACTATAAATATATTCATTAACGAGGATTTTTTTGAGAGTTGTTGTTGGAGTACTCGTAATAGTTTTTTTGTTTTTTGTTGGTTTTTATTTTTTTTCAAAAAACCCTCAAATCTTAACTGAAGATGTTACCTGTTGTGGTAGTTCGGTTTCAAAAAAAACGTTAAGCGGTAAAAAAATATATTCAAAGAATTGTGTGTCATGCCATGGGATCAATGCTCGAGGAACCGGGATTGCACCAAAATTGCGCGAACGAAATCTGAGCGAAGAATATATAAAAAAAGTTGTTTCAAATGGAAAAGGAAGGATGAGAGCTCTTCCTCATATAAAGAACAAAGAACTTAAAGTCCTGTCCGAATTTATTTCTAGTTTAAGATAAATTTTAGTGAATTCTTTTTATTATCCTTCATATTTTTTTGCAGTCTGTGAAGCAATTAGAAAAATAATTAGTGTGAAGGAACAGATAATTACCCAACAAGTTAATGTACTGGGAAATTCTGAAAAAATTTCATCTTGTCCGGGAAAAAGACTTCTTCTAAGTATAGTAACTCCATAAGTTAGTGGATTTATTTTCATAAGCCAACCGATTATAGGATGCGCACTCCCTTGGGGAAAAACTGCACCTGATAAGAGCCATAACGGTATAAGAAAAAGATTCATTATTGAATGAAATCCTTGTGTTGATTCAATCTTCCACGCGAATACTAAGCCTAAACTCGTTAAGGAAAAACTTATAACTAGCATAGTTAAGAATGAAAACCCAATTACCTCTGTAGTTAAAGTGATGCCTACTAAAGGTGCAGCGCAAAGGAAAAGAAAACCTTGCATAATAGACAAGGTGGTTCCTCCAAGAATATGACCAAGTATAATTGCTTCTCTTGGAACTGGGGCTACAAGAACCGACTGAAGGAATCCTGCTTTTCTATCTTCTACAACTGAAAAGGTCGAAAAAATAGCTGTGAATAATATCATCATTACGAGAATTCCAGGGAAAAAATACTCAAGGTATCCTGAACTTAATTCAATACCGTTAATTCTAAATGAGCTTCCAAATCCACTCCCTAATAATATCCAGAATAAAAACGGTTGACCGAGTGTACCGATAATTCGGCTCCTTTGCCTCATAAAACGAACTATTTCTCTTTGCCAAATCGTGAAACTACATAGTAGAAAATTCATCTCATTTCCTGTTGATTATATTCTTATTCAATATCTTTAAATTTATGTCCTGTTTTTTGGACAAAAACATCTTCTAATGAAGGTTGAGAAAAAGTTATAGATTGAATTTGATCAGAAAACAAACCATATAATTTATGGATTGAATCATTATTTTTTGTGGTGTTTATATATAAACTTTCATCAGAGATTGTAGAATTTAAACGCAATTTATCTGAAATATGATTCTGAAGTTCTTTTGGGATATTTGTTTCAATTTTAACGACTATATCGTTGCTAATTTCTTTTTTTAATTCTTCAGGCATTCCTTTTGCTATTAATTTTCCTTCGTGAATAATCCCAACTCTATCACATCTTTCCGCTTCGTCCATGTGATGAGTAGTGATTACTATAGTGGTTTTTTCCTCTCTTCTAAGTCTTTTAAGTTCCGTGCTTAAATCAATACGTACTGCAGGGTCTAATCCTGTACTGGGTTCGTCTAAAAGTAATATTTTTGGTTTTGTAATAAGTGTTTTTGATAATTCTAACCTTCTTCTGAGACCCCCTGAAAGGTTTTCCGCTAAATCATTTTTTCTTTCATTAAGGTTAAAATGTTCTAGATTTTTTTCCATTCTATGTAGCAAAGTTTTTCCTGTTATATTGAAAAGTCTTCCATGATGAATTATGTTTTCTTTGACAGTTAATTTGAGATCAATGCTTGGATTTTGGAAAACTACTCCAATAAACTTACGAATTTCTTGTGGACTATCTGTGAGTCCCAAATTAAATATGTTAACGCTCCCTTTTTGCAAAGGGAGTAGAGTGGCAAGTATTTTAAATAAAGTTGTTTTCCCCCCTCCATTAGGCCCAAGTAGTGCAAAAATTTCTCCCTTTCTTACTTCACAAGAAAAATTATTTAAAGCAATTTTCTGGCCGTAAGAAAAACTTAAAGACTTAACAGAAATAGCTAATTCATTATCCATTATTGTTTAAACACCTTCTTTTTGAAGAGCTAATATTTTTTTTTGTTTATAAAAAAATCTATATTTATCCACAATGATCTTGAAAAACGAAAAAATAAAACAGGAAAAATTATACAAAAAAGAGAGAGGGCAATTATTAAGAATTCTAGTTTCACAGAAAAACAAAAGCTTAAAATGCTGTACAGAAGAAAAGAAGCTAATACAGTCATTCCATAATTAATATAAATTGCCCCGACAAAATAACCCTGTTCTAGTTCGTAAACATGAAGACAATTTTTACATTTAAAATTCATCTTCAGCATACCTGTGAAAATATCGTCTTGCATACAACTAGGACATTTAAGTAAAAGTGCATTTTTTAAGTAAGTATAAAAAGTCATTACGCGCTTGGATAAAAAACGTAAAGCATAAGGTAAACCATGACTCCGGTTATAGAAACATATAGCCAGATTGGAAAAGTCCAACGTGCAATTTTTTTGTGTTTAGCAAATTGGCCTTTAAAAGCTCTGTATAATGAAATAATAGCTAGCGGAGGAACTAAAGCTGCGAGAATAGTATGGGAAATTAAAATTATAAAATAAATAGGCCTAATAAATCCCTGCCCTTTAAAACCAACAGAACCGACTTGATAGTGGTAAATTAGATAACAAATCAAAAAAACAACCGAAATAGAAAAAGCACCAATCATAAAAATTTTATGTTTAAAGGGTTTTCCACTACGAATATGAACATACCCAATAACTAGGAAAACAGCACTAAGTCCATTTAAAATAGCATTAATAGTTGGAAGATCTTGGAAAGACAACTTTGAAAGTCCTTAAAAAATACCCTTGCGTGAAACTTTAAAAGTCAGGGAGTACCATAATAACTACAAAAACACATAACACAAAAGGAATGAGTGCTATGTAGCTTAGTATGCTTTTTTCGTCTTTTAGATGCATAAAATAAAGAGCAACTAATAAAGCTTTAACGACTGCAAAGCCCACCAAAACAGAAGCTTTTAAAATTTGTGGATATGAAGGACTTGCCTCGGGTATGCCGGCAAGAACTTCTATAATCGTAAGAGCAAGTAACCACCAAAAAATAGCCATGTAGTTTGTGTGGTGTTTTTCGTGACCGTGATCATTTGATGTCATATTTAAATTTCTCCAAACAATTTACAATAAATAAATAAATGTAAATACTAAAATCCAAACCAGATCAACAAAATGCCAGTATAAACCAACTATTTCGACCTCATTCCAGTTTGTGGAAGAATACTTACCTGCTTTAGCACGAAAAGCTATAAAACATAAATAGATTACACCACCGGTAACATGCAGACCATGAAAGCCTGTGATCGCATAAAATGTTGCTCCAAACAGACCGTCTCCATGTGGATTCTCCGCAATGAAAAGTCCGGATTGAATTAGGTGAGTCCATTCATAAGCTTGTAAACCGAGGAAAATAACTCCGCCTAAAATCGTATATGACAAAAATTTTACAAGACCTTGGGTATCTCCATTTTTTATGGACTCTAATCCTTTAACCATAGTTACACTACTAACTATAAGTAGAAAGGTCATAAAAGCTGTTAAATTTATGCCCAAAACTTCCATTGGAATAGGCCAATTTTCGCTCGAACCTCTCATAAGCGCATATCCGACGAGCAATGTACCAAAGGACATAGCATCACCTGCTAGAAAAATCCACATTCCTAGCTTTCCCCAACTTTCAGGAGTTAGTGGAGTTTCAGCTGGTTCGACTACATGACTTGCTGAGGCTGCTTCACTCAAAATCTTCTCCTTTACTAATCTTACTTCGCATGTTTAAGTCTTTTGTATAACAAAAAGTACCCTACTATTGAAAAAACTATAAGATAAGGTATTACAATTAAAAAAATAAAACTCCAAAAAAAGGTATCATTTTGCCCACACACAGAGCATGCGAAAGCATCATAGGGCTTAATTAATAATGCTAGAAAAAATAAAAAAAATATTAAATGTATATTTTCAAACAACTTTTTCATTGCAAAATTATGCCCACTAGAATTGTACATGTCAATCAATCCGGCTTTTCAAAAGATCTAGACTAAGTAAACTAAAATGAATAAAATTGGCCATAATCCTACAACCATATGCCAGTACATAGCACAAAGTGAAACCTTAGAATTTTCTATTTTTTTGGGTTTGATGAACAATATCTTTAAGAATAATAGCAGAAGCCATAAAACTGCACCTAAAACATGTGCGCCATGTGTCCCAATAATTACATAAAAAGTGGAGCCATAGGGCGTTGATTTTGCAGATAGACCAAAATTTAACATTTTAATCCATTCAAATCCCTGAATGAGTAGAAATATTAAACCAAGAAAAATAGTTATTAAAAAATAAGATATAAAATTAGATTTTCGTTGAATTTTCTTTTGGGTTTGCCACATAGTAAAACTACTAAAAATCAAAAGAATTGTATTTATAGTCGTTAGCAAAATTGGCAATCTAGGTTGAAATGGTGGTGGCCAAGGTTCCCCGCTAAAACGAAAAACAAGAAAGGTGCTAATGAGACCTGAGAAAAACATTAACTCTGCAGCAATAAAAACGATCATTGCAATCTGAGAATTGGAAACAAGATTTTTTTCAGAGGACTTTTCCACTGAGAATGCCTTTTATGGAGAAAGAATTAGTTTTTCAATAAAACAGTTATGACTGAACAAACGATGAGAGTAGTTATAATAGCGAAAAGAAAGAAAATTGTTTTTATATTTCCCCTTTTTTGTTTTTCGTCTTTCATAGCTTGATTTCCTTTTAATTTACTTGATTTAGAATCATAGATAAGAGTAATAAAGGTAAATAAATCAAAGAAACATAAAAAAGTTTTCTCGCATAAGGGATGCTATAATTTCTAAAAAGTGAAATCGCAAAACTAAGATATATTATTCCCAAAAAAATTGATGAGAAAAAATAAAAATTTCCAGCCATTCCGATAAACTTAGGCATCATTCCAACAGGAATTAAAGTCAGGCAATATACAATGATATGTCGACAAGTATTTCTTCCGATTGGATCGTTTGCGGGTAATAATTTTATACCTGCAGCAACAAATTCTTCTTTATACATAATCGCAATTGCTAAAGCATGTGGTATTTGCCACAAGAAAAGGATTGTGAAAAGAATGAAAGATTCAAAAGATAGAAATCCTGTTGCAGCTGACCAACCAATCAATGGAGGAATTGCGCCAGGAATTGCGCCAATTATACTATTTAAAGGAGATCTTGTTTTAAGTGGGGTATAAATAAGCAAGTAAATGGCTGAAGAAGATAAAGTAATTAAACTACAGATAATGTTTCCGAATATCAAAAGATATATTAAGCCTGATATTAGAAGCAAGGAGGAAAAAACAATCGCTTCAGACATGAAAATATGGCCACTAGGAAGAGGTCTATCTTTTGTCCTTTTCATTTTTTTGTCAATATCTTTTTCTATAACCTGATTTAGTGCCAAGGTGCCGCTAGAGGCAAGAGCGGTTCCGAGTAAAACATGAAATAGTGTTAATAAATCGATTTTTGTGGGAGTTCCTAAATAAAAACCAGCAGCAGTAGCAATTAGAACCATAGGAACAAGCCGTGGTTTTACCAAGCTGAGAAAGAAGCCAAACTTTCTATTTTTGGAAAATTTTTCTAAATTAGTAGTTTGAACAAAAAAACTCATTTTATGCGCTTATTTCTATAGAGTTAGAACGGATAATTTCTGAGTTTATATAAGGAAAGCGGAGTACCCTCAAAGTGAGAGTAATTGCAGAAGCAAGTAGTAGTGCTCCAAAAACAACATGCAAGGAAGTGGAAATTAAAAAAGTTATATAAGGAAAACTTTTTCCTAGTATTGTATATTTTTGAACGAAGGCAAAAAGTCCGAGTAAGATTTGCAGACAAAGAAAAACACCTAAAAAATTAGCATTTCTTAAAATTTCTTTGTTATCATAATGAATCCTGTTAGTTCGAACACATACCCAAATAACTAATGATGCGACGACAAAAGCAAATAGAAAATGGGTCTCTAGTAAATTTCCTGTATGCCTAAGTAGTGCACCTAAAATAGTTTGAATGTATATAGAAAAAACAGTTAAAAGGACAAGGAGGTTTAGTTTTGGGTCATTTTGGCTGGAATTTTGATTTGCAATCCAACCTTTGGAAGTAAAAAGAGTCATAGATACCATGAGTGCAAAAAAAAGTTGGGCAACACATGCGTGAACTATTGCAAGGTCAATTTCTATAAGCACCACCCTCAGTCCACCAAGGATTCCTTGTAAGATTACAAGTGCGCACGCTATCAAAGATAAATATTTTAACCATTTTCTTTTGTCGGTCATAAAAATAATTATTGCAGTCGTAACCGTAAGGATACCTACGATGGAACCTAAAAGTCTATGCATATGTTCATAGAAAATACCACCGATCATTTTTGACCATGGAAATAGGAACATATTGTAACCGAAACTTGTTGGCCAGTCAGGAACAGCGAGACCTGCGCCCATGCTAGTAACTAAGCCACCGAATAAAATAAGAATAACAGTCACCAGACAAGAAAGAACACAGAAGGAATTTGCCCATACTGCTGAGTTTGATTTTCTATCCCCTGTAGGGGATGAAACTTCAAGAGGAACCATTTTAAAAACCTCTATAAAACTAGTGCGATGCCCCATCTGCCTGAGGTTTTAAAGGTGTAGTTTGAGGTGCCCAGTCTTCAGTTTCCCCAGGAACACTATATTCATAAGGGTTCCTGAATACAACAGGCAATTCAGGACCAAAATTTCCGTGTGGCGCAGGAGTTGGAGCGACCCACTCGAGTGAATTTGCGTCCCAAGGATTTTGTACAGCAATCTCTCCAAAAGTCTTCATGTTGCGAGTTAAGTAACGATAAACAAGAATAAAGAAAACGATTGATACAATGCCAGAAATTGTTCGTGTAGTATTTGTAATAACAGGTTTAGTTATTCCTTCTAGGACAAATGCAACAGATTTGTAGGATATAAATCCAACAATTAAACTTGAAGAAATTTGAGTGAAATGTTTGTATATTTTTCCACTTAAACTAAAAATACTACCAAAGAAATTTAAGGCGAATGGAATTTGACCTAGAGCCATACCCGCAGCCGCTAGAGTAATAAAAACATTCATAGGTTGCAGATCTGCTAAATACTCATACTGAGTAGGATCATAAATCCTTCTCATATGTCCACCAACTCCTAGAATATGCATAGGGAAAAAAGCTAAGTTGAAGAATATGAAAGTTAACCAGAAATGCACTTTGCCCAGAGCGCTATCAAAATAAGTGGAAAACATTTTTGGGAACCAATATGCAATACCCCCAAAAATAGCAAACATCGTTCCGCCAAAAATAACGTAATGGAAATGGGCGACGATAAAATAGGTGTCGTGTATGTAGATATCAACTACGTTTGATGCCATATAAATTCCGCTTAGTCCACCTACCACAAAAAGAATAACAAAAGCCAGTGCATGGAGCATTGGAAGTGTAAACCTAATGGAACCACCGTAAAGTGTGCCGAGCCAATTGAATGTTTTTATGGCAGAGGGAATAGCAATAACAAGTGTAGTCATCATGAATGCAGTGCCTAATGCAGGATTCATGCCAGATTGAAACATATGGTGACCCCAAACAATCCAGGACAGGAATGCAATAGAAGCCATTGCATATACCATTGCCCTGTAACCGAAAACAGGTTTTCTGGAGAAAACACTCAATATGTCAGAGGCCATACCCATTGCTGGGAGGATAAGTATATACACTTCAGGATGCCCAAAATACCAGAAAAGGTGTTGCCACAAAAGAGGTTCTCCGCCTTTTGCTGGATTAAAAAAAGCAGTTTCAAAAACCCTGTCAAAAATCATGAGTGCACAGGCTGAACCCAAAATTGGCAGTGCAAGCAAGCCTAAAATTGCAGTAATAAATAATGCCCAAACCGATAGAGGCATTCTAAACCAGTTCATACCTTTTGTTCGCATATTAATTATAGTTGTTATGTAATTTACGGAGCCCATGAGTGATGAAAGACTAAGGATAAATAGACTAATTGCCCATAAATTTTGTCCCCACTCAACACCAGTATATTCTGATACGGTTGATAAAGGAGCATATCCAGTCCACCCAGCAGAAGCGTGTCCACCTTCAACAAAAAATCCCCATGACATGACGATGGCGCCTAAAACTGCAGTCCAGAAAGAAAGCATATTAAGCCAAGGGAACGCCATATCCCTCGCACCGATCATTAGTGGGATGAGAAAATTTCCAAAACAACCAACAAGTATAGGCATAACAACTAAAAAAACCATAATTGTTGCATGCATAGTGACAAACATATTATAGACATCGGGACCCATTTTTCCTTCAGGAAGAAGTGGGTTTTCATCAGAAAGCCAACTAAGACCCCAAATAGCAGTGTCAAATTTTTCTACAGGCCAAGCTAGTTGCCATCTAAACATTAGGGCGAGCAAACCACCCACTATCATCATTATTAAGCCAAGCCACAAAAACTGTTTCCCTATAGTCTTGTGATCAAACGAAAAAATATAAGTACTCCAAAATCCACCATGTGAATGGTGATCGTCGTGTGTTGAACTTGTATGATTTGATTCGCTCATGCTTGGGTTGTCCCCTAATTTAAATTAAGTATTTTAAGATTTCTCTTCTTTTTTTGACCAAGCGGTTTTTAACCATTTCCGGTAACTTTCTTCAGTATGTACCACTAACTCCCCATTCATTCCTGAATGTCCAACCCCGCATAACTCTGCACATGGCATCTCGTATTTTCCTGTTTTAATAGGCGTAAACCAGAAAGGAATTTCTTTTCCAGGAAGAATATCTTGTTTTAATCTCACAGCAGGAATGAAAAAACTATGAATAACATCTTCACCTTTTAGAGTAATTAGTACTTGTTTATTAACAGGAACATTCAGTTGATTGTCTAGTTTTAGATCATCAGCAGTTCCAAATTTTTTATCTGGACCAGGGTAAACGACAACCCAGTTGAACTGCTTCCCGATTACCTCTACTCTAACGTCTGGATTAGAAGGGGGGGTATACTTTAGTCTGGCCCAAGAAGCTTGGGTCATTAAAACAAAAACCAAGAGAATCACTGTTGGAACGACTGTCCAAATTATTTCAAGAGTGTTATTGCCATGTGAGTATTTAGCTTTTTTCCCGGGTTTTTGTCTGTAAATTATGAGGAAAGCAACCATGGTTACTGCAACGAGTATGAAAGCTACATTTGTTAGGTAGTAAGAAATGTAGAAGAAAAAATCAACTTCTTTTCCTTCCAATGAAATATTTTCAGGAAGCCAGTCTAACATATTAAAAATTCCCTCCGGCGACTGTTAAATAAAAAAATTACTTAAAAAAAACATAATCACTTTCCCCCAACGAAAGTGATTTTAATATGATGAGGATGTTTCTATCAACTATCTTCGGACTAAATATTACAAAATTTTTATACATACAAGGCCTAAAAACAAAGAATTTATGTTGCTAAGTTCTTTTGTTTTGAAAATCTTGTATTTGAAAATCATTCCAATTTAACCATTGTTTTAAAACTTCTGTAGTATGTTCCCCAATTAAAGGTGGTGGTGTGATTTTTGCTTGTGTCCCGCTCATTTTCCAGGGGGGGCCAACAACTCGTATTTCTCCCGATGTAGGATGAGAAACAGTTTTTATCAATTCTCGATGTTGAACTTGAATATCTTCTAAGGCAGATTTGTAATCGTTCACAATTGCAAATGGAACTCGTTGTGATTCAAGTCTGCTTTCCCAGTAATCTGAAGTATTAGAAATAAAACACTGTGTAGCGATTTTGTTAATTAAATCGCGATTTTTTCTTCTTCCTTCCATTGTTGAAAAACGAGGATCATTAATCCATTTTTCTTTTTTAAGAGCAATACAAAAAGGTTTCCAATACCGGTCATTTTGAACAATTACTGTTATATTTTTATTGTCTTTGGTTTTATATGTGTTTGCAGGAACTCTCATTGGATTTTCATTTCCATGCCTTTCTGGAGTTATTCCAGCTTGTAAAATTTCACCCATTCGTGGTCCTAAAACTGAAAGGATTGAATCCTGCATGCTTATGTCAATGTATCTTCCTTTTCCTTCTTTTTGTACTGAGTGTAATGCACCTAAAATTGCATATGCTGCGAACATTCCCGCGATCGAATCTACAATGGGTGCGCCTAATTGCATAGGCTCCCCTTTTGGCACTCCTGTAACACTCATCATTCCAGAGATAGACTGGAGTATTGGATCTAAAGCAACTCGATTTTTATAAGGACCTGTTTGTCCGAATCCGGATAGTGAACAGTATACAAGTTTAATGTTTTCTTTCTTTAAAGTGTTCCAGCCAAGACCAAACTTTTCTGCAGTTCCGATAGCTAAATTTTCTACTAGAACATCAGCTTCTTTGGCTAGTGCAATAGCTGCTAGACGGTCAGTTTCATTTTTGAGATTTAGAACTATACTTTTTTTTGATCTATTGTTTGCGTAGAAATAATCTTCGTGATTCTCTCTTCCCTTGTATCGTCCAACTGTTCTTGTATCGTCACCGTTTGGCGGCCGTTCTAGTTTGACTATTTCTGCTCCAAGATCGGCTAACATAGTTGTGCAAAATGGCCCAGCAATAATCTGAGTCATATCAAATACTTTTAATCCTGATAGAGGAGGCATAGATGAAGCTTCCGACATTATTTTCCTTTCCATTTTGGTTCTCTTTTTTCTTTGAAAGCTAAAATGCCTTCTTTCGAATCTTCTGTATGCAAGACTTTATTCGCAATATCTCTAGCTAAAAACATCCTGTCAACAAAAGGAAGATGTTCTCCTCTTCTAGCTGCTTCTTTTACTGCACAAACTGCTGCAGGAGCATTAGAAAGTATTTCTTTTGCCCAACGTTCTGCTGTATCAGATAGTTCTTCCAAAGGGACAATTTCATTTGCAATTCCAAAACGAAAACATTCTTTTGCCGGAATGAATTTTGCTCTCATTAAATAACTCATTGCTTGTGTCCATGGAATTGATTGTGCAAGTAAGACAGGTCCACTAACAGAAGAGATTCCTCTTTTAACTTGTGGCCATCCTATAGATGAATTTTCGCTCATAATAACTATATCTGAATTGAGTGCAAATCCACCACCTTGTGCTAAACAGGGACCATTAATTGCACAGATAACTGGCTTATAAATATGTCTTAGAAATAAATATAATTCATCATTTGACATTACTTCTCCGTCATCTTCCGGCAATTTTTCGAGAAGATCTTTTCCAGAGCAAAACACATCCCCATTTGCCGTGATCACAGTAGCCCAGACTTCATCGTTGAATTTCACATCCGTATATGCTTCTTGAATTTCTTTGCGCATTGTTCTATTGATCGCATTTTTCTTTTCAGGTCTATTTAAAGTGATCCATGCGACATGGTTCTTGATTGTATATTCAATTGTTTTGCTTTTTTCCATTTACACATCTCCTAGCAACGAATGTATGTTCCGAAACCTATATTTTCCGAGGGTAAAAACTTGTTTATAATTAGTAATATAAGAAATGATACTCATAAAGCCAACATGAAAAAGGAAGATTTCATCTAGTCTTTTCTAAAAGCTGCCTTTTTTTCTGTATTGTATAAAGTATTCCGAAAAGAATCATGGCAATTAATTGAACAAATTCCCTGGGGATCCCAGTAAGATCTGTGAAAATTAGAGGTCGAAATGATGACAGGCAAATTAAAACAAGTGAAATTCTTTCTAAGACATTACATCTGTCAGCAAAAAAACCTTGTAAGGCAGAAGCAAATGCAAACATTGCGACAAGTGCAGAGAGGCAAATCCATCCAATTTTAAAAATATCATTAATCCAAATTATTTTTCCTTGTTCAGTCAATCCTCCAATCATAAGGATTTCCAAATTGAAAATAAAAACAAAAGGGAGGATTGCTGTTCTTAAATCATAAACGAAACCCTGAATGCCAGTCTGTATGGGATCGGATTTAGCGATAGCAGAAGCAGCAAATGCAGCTAGACCTACAGGAGGAGTATCATCAGCTAAAATTCCGAAATAAAAAACAAAGAGATGTGCTGCTAACATTGGTACTACAAGTCCGGATTTTCCGCCTAATGCGACAATTACAGGAGCTGTTAAAGTAGCCATCACTATATAATTAGCGGTTGTTGGAAGCCCCATCCCTAAAACAAGACTACAGAGAGCAGTCAATAGGAGCATAAGTACAACGTTGCCTAAGGATATAATTTCAATTAACTCTATAAATCGTCCACTTAGTCCAGTAAGAGTGACAGTTCCTACAATAATTCCTGCCGCGGCTGTTGCGACTCCAATACCCATCATATTTTTAGCGCCCGAAATTAAACCTTGGATTGTTTCTTCAAAGCTAATTATTAATCCCGAAATTGAAGCCTTGATGATTCTAATTAAATTTTCAGAAATTGCGTTTTGGATAAAATTTGGAAATCTTTCAATTTGTGTTTCATTTTTTATTTTACGAATTTCTCGCACAATACTTTTTATAGGCCCCTGGAATAAAATGATAACTATTGTTAGAACTACCGCTCGAAGTGCTGATTCTACTGCTGACATACGTTCTATTGCGAGTGTGTAGATCAATATCAAAATTGGAATTAGATAATGAATTCCTGAGAAAAAGGTTTTCCAAAAAGGTGGAATTTCATTCGATTTTAGTGGTTTAAGATTAAGTTTTATTGCTTCTAAGTGAATAACATAAAACAGAGCAAGGTAAGATAGCAAGGCTGGTAGAATAGCAGCGCGAATAATATCTAAATAAGCTAATCCTAGAAACTCAGCCATAATAAAAGCAGCGGCACCCATTACTGGCGGCATGAGTTGTCCATTAGTGCTCGCACCAACTTCGACAGCTCCTGCTTTATACGCAGGCAACCCCACTTTTTTCATCAAGGGAATCGTAAAGGTACCTGTCGTTGCTACATTTGCAATAGAAGATCCAGAAACTAGCCCAGTCATACCAGATGCTACTACTGCTGCTTTTGCGGGCCCGCCACGAAAGCGTCCTAGGGCCGCAAATGCAACCTGAACAAAGTAATTTGCAGCTCCAGCTTTTTCCAGCAAAGATCCAAATAGCACAAAAAGAAAAACATAACTTGTGGAAACCCAAAGAGGGACTCCCCAAACGCCGTCAGAACTCATAAACATATGACCTACAGCACGGTTCAAAGAACGCAGATCAATTGCTCCATCATGTGCGAGATATCTAGGCAAGAATGTTCCATTAAATATATAAATAATAAATATAATTGCTAAGATTGGGAGAGCGGGGCCTATAGATCTTCTTGCCGCTTCCAATAGAATTAATATAAAAATTGAGCCAACTATCATATCCAAATTATTTGGAAGCCCTGCCCTGTCTACAAAAACTCCTTGATAATCCCAAGTAACATATAATGCTCCGCAAAAACCCAAAAATGCTAAGAAATAATCATTCCAGGGAATTGATTTCAATTTCGAAGATGAAATATTTTTATTTCTTGGGAAAGAGAAAAAAACCATTACGATGGCAAATGCAAGGTGCACATTTCTAGCTTTAATTGCATCAATAGGTGTATACGCTATATATAACTGAAAAATGGACCAGAAAAATGCGATTGAAGAGATAAACCAGACTTTTCTTGTTCTGATACCAGTTTCGAGTGTGATTTGTTCTGCATTTTCCTTCAATTGATTTTTAGATGAAGTAAGAAGATCCCTCATACATTCCAATTAAGATTTTCTTAGCCATCTCTCCAATTTTAATATAAAAAAATAAGGCGGGATGATATAAATCACCCCGCCTGAATTTTAAAAGTTATGAAGTTTTATTTCCATCCTTTTTCTTTATAGTATCGCAAAGCACCTGGGTGAAATGGTGCAGAATTACCACCAAGCATATCTTTAGGTTTAAGGTATTTAAACGCTGGGTGAGTTGCGCGGAAACTATCTAGATTGTCAAAAATTGTTTTTACAACATTATATACAACATCGTTAGGTTCTTTGTTTCCGGTGACAAAGGTGGCTTTAACCGCATACGTTGGCACGTCTTTGTTAACTCCTTTATAGATTCCACCCGGGATTGCAGTCATTACATAATAAGGTTTTGATGAAACGAGTTTTTGAATTCCAGAAGAATTTACCGGTATAATTCTAATTCCAGTACTATTTGCAATTTCAAGACCTCCACCCCATGGATTTCCGACTGTATAAAAGAATGCATCAATTTTCTTGTCTACTAGAGCTCTATTTGCCTCATTTTGTTGAAGACCCTGAGCTTTTATATCCTTATTTCGGTCAATGCCGTAAATTCTTAGAATGTCTTTAGCATTTCCTCTTTGTCCTGAACCAGGATTTCCAATATTAACGCGGCGTCCTTTAAGATCTGAAACTTTTTTAATTCCGGAACTAGCTCTTGCAACAAGCATAATGGTCTCTGGATGTGCACTAAAGACACTTCGTAGTCCTTTATATGCTTTTCCTTTCCAGTTAGCGGAACCGTTATATGCCTGCCAGTGTCTATCTGACTGAGCGACACCAAAATTCAATAGTCCTCGTTTAATAGCGTTAATATTAAAGACGGAACCTAGAGCTGGACGACCAATACAATTGTATCCTGCGCCTTTTAGTTTTTGGTTTACAATTTTACAAACGTTTAAGGCAACCTGATAATATACGCCGGTGGTTGAACCACCACCTATTACTAGAAATTTTGCGCCGTGTGCAGGTACGGTAGTACCGGCAAAAACAATCACGAATGCAGTTGAAAGAACGAGCTTCCATATATTTTTCATTACAAATCCCCTTTTAAGAAGTTTAATGAATATGTTTGTGTTTTCCTAAGTGTTATTTAATCAAAAAAAACCGATAAAATCCAGTGGGTAGTTTTTTTAAAGGGACTCTTTAGATGTTTGATTCTATTTAATAATTTGCTTTTTAAAGATCATTAGATTTTAATGAAACATTAGCGAAAATACATAATTACGAGAACTAGTAAATTTTTAGGAGTCAAGATGGAACTTATTCTTTTTGGAACTGGGGCTCCCCCTCCTCATAAGGATAAGAATGGTCCTGCAAATGGCATTTTCGCTAACGGGAAGATTTATCTTGTTGATGCAGCTCGGAATGTCTCACAACAGGTCGTTAAAGCAGGTTTTAAATTATCTGAAATAGATCAGCTTTTTTTTACACACTTTCATTCAGATCATTATTCGGGTTTTGGTGATTTTTTTATATCTCGTTGGCTTACTGGGGCAAAAAAACCACTTCAAGTATGGGGTCCTCCTCCAGTGAAAAAAATTGTTTCAAAAATGCTTGATTATTATGAATATGATATCGATCTTCGTGTTCGTGAAGGAACACACACTAGGGCGGGAACTGAGATAGAGGCAAAAAGTCTTTTTCCAGGAGACGGATTTGACGTAGATTATATGACTGTATCTGTCGAAAAAGGAACAGTTCACGGGAATGTAGATGAAATCCTTTCATATAGATTTGATTTTGAAGAAGATTCAATAGTTATTGCCAGTGATGGTCATCCCACAGAGGAACTTACTCGTCTATCTCATGGCACAAATATTTTGCTCGCACATTTTTGTGTTCCACATATGTATGACAAATATGGGATTAGGAATTCATTTTCAGATTTGGTTATTGGTCATCATGCCACGGCTGAGGAAATTTCTATCGTAGCCAAAAAAGCGGGCGTGAAGACCTTAGTTTTTTCTCATATTATACCTCCTATTACTTCGAACGGAGAAGCTTTTGAAGAAATTTCGAAGTATTATGACGGTAAGATAATAGCCGGAAAAGATTTGATGTGTATAGAAACATGATGTGAAATATCCAGTTCCTATACATAGTGAAGTATTTGTTAATTGGAAAAATTCAAATTTACTCAATGATGAAATATTTTTGAAACATATCTTTAATTTAAAAGTAATAACTCTCTAATTTTTCCGAAATATTTCCCCTGTATTTTTGTGTCAATTTTTTTTAATTTCGCTTGTGGATTGGAATGTAGTGAAAGCGATTATTTATGGGACAATCATCTATTAGAGAGGATAAAAAACATGCTATTAGTTACCACTATTATTAAGCCACATAAATTTGAAGATGTTAAAGGAGCACTAATTAAATCAGGTGTTGCTGGAATGACAATTTCTGAAGTTAAGGGTTTTGGAAGACAAAAAGGTCATACTGAAACTTATAGGGGGAGTGAATATGAAGTGGATGTATTGCCTAAAATAAAAATTGAAATTTTATCATCTGATGAGTACGTAGAATCTATTATTGAAACAATTCAAGCATCAGCAAATACTGAAAAGATAGGAGATGGAAAAATTTATATTCAAAAATTAGAAGAATGTATACGAATAAGAACTGGAGAGAAAGGAAAAGAAGCAATCTAAATAATTAAAAAAACCTTCTTCTGTAGATTGCATGACCTGCATACAAGGCGGGTGCTGAGTATGTTTGATAAATCAACTCGGTGCCCGCCTTTACTAATTTCATAGGATTAAATTTCTATTTTTTCAAAGTGTTTTTCCAACGATTCTAATTTACCTGAGGCATCGCATAATTTTACAACTTGTTCGTCCATTGCTCCTATAATATCCGAATGATCTCCTATTCCTGCAGGATTTTCTAAAAAGATACTAATATTTGCTCTAGCTTTCTCAATTTCAGCTTCATACATTTTCTTGAGTACTTCTAACATTTTCACCTCAAAATATTTAAATCCTCCAAACCCTGACTGGCCGGGTCAGTAGCCAGCAAGGGTCCCCAACCTAACCAATAGGCTGAGTAAGGAGGAACGGGGGTTAATTCGGTAAAATAACCGAATCTATAATGTGAATAACTCCATTTGATGCTTTGATATCAGTTGCTATTACTTTTGCATTTTCAACCTTTACTCCATTCTTTGTGCTTATGCTGATTGTATTTCCATGAACGGTTTTAACTGATTTTAATTTAACAACATCAGATGCCATAACTTTTCCAGCTACTACGTGAAATGTAAGAATTGCTTTTAATTTTTTAGTATTTTTCAATAAACTTTGAAGAGTTCCCGCAGGAAGTTTTGCGAAAGCATCATCGGTTGGAGCAAAAACGGTAAATGGACCATCGCTTTTGAGTGTTTCTACCAGTCCTCCAGCTTTGATTGCTTTGACCAATGTATTGAATTTTCCTGCGGAAACTGCAGTGTCGACAATATCTTTAGAATAATTGCCTGCGTAAGTACTTGTACCTATAAATGTTATTATTGCAATTACAGGCAGTATCATTTTTAAAAAATTCTTACTTTTCATCATTTTCTCCATGTTTAAATATGTTTAACTATTAATTTTCTTACTCTGAATCGATTTACATGCGTTTAGATTGCTTGAAATAAATGCTGCAAAAAGTATGATTCTATTTATTTTGTTTTGGTTCATTTTTTTTCTCCTAAAAAATTTATACTATTATGCAACTCCTTAACTTGCGGAACTTTGTACTCCCCATCTTTGTTTTATTCCTTTTATTCCAAGACCTTGATAAAGTGCGGCAAGTCCTACAAGAATGTATACTACTTTACTCATAGCGCTCATTTTCCCGAAAATTGCTGCTACTAAATCAAAATTAAATGCACCTACTAGACCCCAATTCAAACCACCAACTACTAATAATACTGCTGCTAAAACGTCGACCTTTTTCATCTGAATGTTCCTCCTTAATAAAATAAAATAAATAATGTCTAACTACTGTCTATATTAATGCCATATAATATAGACAAAGTCAACACTTTTTTTAAATTATATAGACAATAAATAGACATTTTATGAAATTTTTGTATATTTGCTTATAAATTGAGGGTTTGAATACGTTGTTTTTATTGAAAATACTATTTGATTAGTTTTTTTTCTTGATGTCTTTTGATATGTTCATTGCGTAGAATAAAACTGTAATTACTAAAGAAAGTGCGCCAGTAGCTCAGCTGGATAGAGCGTCTGACTACGGATCAGAAGGTCGCGTGTTCGAATCATGCCTGGCGCACCATTAAATTCTTCTTTTTATAAATTCGTCAAATTTTTCTACCATCTCCGGAGTGTATTTACTGTATTCCTCTGCTGATTGTGCATCAATATCTAAAACCGGCATTCCAAGATCTACAAGTTCACTTCCTGGAATTAATTCATGCGTGCCAAAAGAAGCTTCTCTGCTGTGGTGTCTATCATTTCCACAAAATAGAAGAGTAGGTACATTAATATTTTTAAGTTGTTCTTCCGTTGCCCCAATTAAAGGTAAGTTAGAACAAGATATGAATGTTACCATCCAACGCGTCATTATCTCTACGAAATCCTTGGAGTTCATTTTCATTAAAATATCTTCATTTCTAGGGTTTTCAGAAATTCTTTCTGTAAAAAAATCAGTTTTGCAAATACCTTCCATTCCTTTTAAGCCTGCAATTTTAATATATTCAGAATAATATCGAACTCCTAAGTTTAGGGTTGCATATGGCCCTGCTGACATTTTCCATAAGAGTAGTCCTGTGACTGCTTCTGGGTATCTTATTGCAAAAGAAACTGAGGTTCTACATCCAGAAGATGCTCCACCAACGATACAAGGTTGTGC
>CENY01014683.1_pt1 | contig 69468 bp, 51 predicted proteins | sample 356181 | NCBI WGS metagenome assembly CENY01 (sample SAMEA2619840, study PRJEB7988) | marine metagenome | isolation source: saline water (ENVO:00002010), including
GCGACTGGGTGACCCAAGTACTCCCGTGACCCCTCAGGCTGCGTTTGACGCAGTGGTGAGAGCTTCGGCGCCGGGCGATGAACTCGAGGGTTTCGAAACGTTCTCTTCCGGAATTTGCTCGGCTTGCCACTTCCCATTCCAGTCTTCGACTGTAGGTGCTCCAGACCTTTCAACAGTGACTGAACGTCTTGATGTCGAGGATCTCATAGAGGTTCTCAAGAGGGGTAGACCAGAGAGAGGCATGCCTCCGCCTTCACCCGTACTTTCTGATGAACAACTCGATCACCTGATCAAGTACTTAGACTGGTTATACCAGAATCGATCTGGGCTTATGGCGGAGTGGGGCGATCTTCAGGCGGGGCGGAGTATAGATTGGAGGAAGCTTGACTGGTGGGAGTTCCGATGACCTCGAATGAGCCCGAGAGCTTTGGGGGACCGGTAGACTTAAATGGGCCTTCTGCGCTTGGTGGTGTTTGGCTTCCTTTTGAGGCTGGAGATCCGGTCCGTCAGTTTGCCACGATTATGTTTATTCGTGGTGGTTTGATCGCGATCGCGGTGACTCTGGTGGCAGGAATGTTGGGTGCGCTGTATTCGATCCCAACACTCGCTCCCAGTTTTCAAGCACTAGGCATTGATCTACGACAGTTGCGTCCTGTGCATACGACTTTCGCCTCTGCTTGGATCTTCCTTGGTGGTGTGGCGGTCGTGCATCGGTGGCTGCAGGACTACGGTGGTATCGCGACCCGCGGTGACCGAATTCGACTTCGGGTTCAAGTAGTTTCTTGGTCGATCGCTGGAGTGGGTATTCTGGCTACACTAGCTATGGGCATTGGATCAGGTCGCGAGTATGTAGGTTTTCATCCCGTGTTCAGTGCACTGATTTTGATCGGTTGGCTCTGTTACGCGTGGAATTTTTTTCGTGTGGCTGGACCGAGCTTTTTCCAAAGGCCCCTGTACATGACGATGTGGGGCGTTGGTATGCTTTTCTTTATCGTGACGTTCGTTGAACAGCACCTTTATTTGGTCCCGGGCATCTTCTCCAATCCGTTGCAGGATCTTCAAGTACAATGGAAGGCTACCGGAACATTAGTCGGTGCGTTCAACCTCTTCGTATATGGTTCGGTCATATACATAGGTGAGAGGATCAGTGGAGACCCAAAATACGGACACTCTCGAGTCGCCTATGCGCTTTTCAGTGTAGGGCTATTGAACTCATTTACAAACTTCGCGCACCATACGTACCACTTGCCTCAGGACCACGTAATTAAATGGGTTTCGTTCGTGGTGAGCATGATGGAAATCTCGATTCTGTGCAGAGCGATCTATGACCTGTGGGCGCTCGTACGTGAAACGGAGGGCAATGCATTCTGTGCTGCACGTGGATCATTTACGGCATCTAAATATTGGTCAGTCTTTATTTTGCTTTCTGCAGTGCTGATTTCAGTTCCGCCACTGAATGCGATAATCCACGGTACTTATGCAGTTACTGGCCACGCTATGGGTGCAACCATCGGCATCGATACTATGGTACTGATCGGAGCCATTATATGGATTCTCGGAGAGCACTTGGCAGCCCGAGAGGGGAAGGAATCGGTAGCTTCTCTAAATACGAGAGAGATGCGAAACATCATCATCGGGCTCAATTTGGGAGTCGCAGCCCTCGTTGGATGGCTTCACCTTTCGGGAACTATCACAGGGATTGGTCGGTCTGCGTTCGCACCGGGAGAAGTATATGTGCCGCCGTCGTGGCTTCCAATGTGGAACGGTATCCTGTTCACAATCACTGGCTTTCTCGCGCTCGTCTTCTTCACGGCCTTGCTTTTCAAGCTTACACCTGTCGCGTTCCGTTATTGGTGGGTAAGTGACGTCAGGGTGTAGCCCGCGGTCGCTGCCACATCTGTCAGGTCAGGCCAACACGGGGAAGGGTCTTGAGAAGCGCTAATGAGGAGATCGCTGCAGCACCAAGGCATACCCCGGCCAGTATTGCCTGACCGTAGAGCAGGTAGCCGGTTCCGAGAACGGCACCGTAAACCACGGTGACACCGAGGAACCATGCAAGAAAGGCTGCCGACGCGTTTTCGGCACTGCGGTCTTCCTCTGTGAGTCCTAGGCCAGCTCCGGCCCATCCGTTGCCCATCGGCCGTATCAGCCGGTGGAATGACTTGAGCGTCTCATGCTCGGTCGGCGGAGTGAGAAATGTTACGGTGATCCATCCAGCCGTAGTGATCAGAACACCCAGGACCAATTGAAGCGACGGATCAATCTCGTTGAACCCTAGTGCTTCGTGTCCGAACTGGAAGTAGAGAGCGACCAGAAACGATATGACCATAGCTGACAGCTCACTCCAGGCGTTGATTCGCCACCAGAACCAGCGCAACAGGAAGACCAAGCCAGTTCCTGCACCTATCTGCAGGAGAATCTGAAATGCCTGCAATGCGTTCTCTAGCCAAAGAGAGATTACGCCAGCTAGGGTGATGAGACCGACGGTCGCGAGCCTGCCGATCCGCACGTACTGCTTCTCATCCTCGTTGGGCGCTATGAATCGACGGTACACATCATCTACCATATATGAAGCTCCCCAGTTGAGGTGCGTGCTTATCGTTGACATGTACGCGGCTGCCAGAGACGCGACCACTAAGCCGAGTAGGCCTGACGGGAGGAAAATTAGCATCGCCGGGTATGCAAGATCGTTACGCACGATCGACGGATCGACGTTGGGGAACGCAGCCTGGATCGATTCTAGTGTCGGGTAAACGATGAGAGAGGCAAGAGCAACGATGATCCAGGGCCAGGGTCGTAGTGCGTAGTGGGCGATGTTGAACCACAGCGTTGCCTTCATGGCGTGGTTTTCGTCCTTGGCAGCTAGCATCCGTTGGGCCACATACCCTCCTCCGCCAGGTTCGGCGCCCGGGTACCAAGTGCTCCACCATTGTACCGCGATGGGTATGATGAAGACGGTCGAAGCTGTTTTCCAGTCGGAAAAGTCAGGGAGGAGAGATAGTTTCTCTATGACCGTCGGGTCACTGAAGAGTCCCGTGAGCCCTCCAACTTGGGGTTGTGCCACGGCGTACCATGCGGCAGCCACCGAGCCGATCATTGCGACGCCGAAGAGAATCAGGTCGGTTACGACCACGCCCCACAGTCCTGACGTAGCGGAGTAGATTGTGGTTACGGCTCCTGCAACGAGTACTACTTCGTACTTTGAAGCTCCGAGGAGCACCCCGCCAATCTTGATAGCGGCGAGCGTAACTGTCGCCATTATCATGCAGTTGAAGAAGATTCCCAGATAAACTGCTCTAAATCCCCGAAGAAATGCGGCGGGTCTTCCCGAGTAACGGAGTTCATAGAACCCGATATCTGTGGAGATGCCAGATCTCCGCCAAAGCTTGGCGTAAAAGAACACTGTGCACATACCAGTAATCACGAATGCCCACCAGACCCAGTTCTGACTTACGCCACCAGTACGGACGAGATCGGTGACCAAGTTTGGAGTATCTGTTGAGAAAGTCGTTGCAACCATCGACGTTCCAAGAAGCCACCACGGCATTGAGCGCCCGCCCAAGAAGAACTCATCGGACTTGGATCCGGCCCGGCGCGCGAACCAGATTCCTATAGTTACGGCCACCACGCCGTATAGAGAGATGACCGTCCAGTCGAGTGGCGTTAGTTGCATTGGGCTATCCCAAACGTGCGAGGGCGTCGGCTAGATCCGCTGGGTACACCCCTGCGGCTAACCGTTCCGCAAGAATGGCCTGAGAGCCTGAGCGGTCTGCTGCGTGGGTGATGCCTAGCCACGTATCTGCAGCCCGGAGTACACGAACGCCGGTCGTTCCTAACTCGATCTGTGCGTTGAGTGATGTCGAGAGGAAGTATTCCGCTTGTGTGTCCGATCCCCAGTACTCAAGAAAATGACGAAACTGCCGATGCAGACTCTGGATGATCGACGGTGTAAATCCCCATAGGTTCATTGAGACGATCTCGTCACCCGACATTTCTACTGGGCGCCCATCGATAGTTGAGCCCGTTATCAAGTGATCATGGCACTGGATATTCTGGACCTCCGTAATACGCTCAAGCATGTCATTGGGACCTAGGACACATACGCCTCGTGCTACACCTCCCGCTCCGGATAGCGTCTTGTCCAGTGAGTAACCGACTAGCGTGGCTTCGCCCTCATCTTCCGGTGTTCGGCCGCTCATTTCCTCGAACAGAAGTCGGAACGCACCGGGTCCATATAGGTCGTCTGCATTGCACACCGCGAAAGGGCCTTCGATCTGGGAAGCTGCGCAGAGGACGGCATGCGCAGTACCCCATGGCTTGATACGGTCGGGTGGGGCTCTAAAACCCGAGGGTAATTTGTCGAGTTCCTGACAAACAAAGTTTATCTCGAGTTTATCACCTATCGTGTCGTTAACATGCTGCCTTACGTCCTCTAGGATCTCCCTTCGCACGACATAGGTTACGGATCGAAATCCCGCATTAGCCGCGTCGTATACGTTGAAATCCATAATTGCTTCGTCACTGGGGCCGAGTGCGTCTAGCTGTTTGAGGCGTCCATACCTTGTTGATAGACCTGCAGCCAGCACGACGAGTGGGAAGCTCAAGAGAAATTACTCGGATTTGGTAGATATTGTTTTTGATAAGGGAATGTTCACTCAATGGGCTTACCGGCGCGAGTGTTTAAGCTCCCTTTAGGCAAAGCCTCTCGGGGGTTGCACAGACAGGAGCGTGATAATATGCATTATTCATGAATAATTCATCGCCTAGGACTGTGGTCCTGAAATTCGGGAGCAGCCTCCTGACGAACGGTTCGAAAGAGTTAGATACAGAGCAAATGGCAACTGTGGCTAGGACGGTTGCGGCGTCAGGCGAGCGAAATGTTGTGATAGTATCGAGCGGCGCCGTGGCGGCGGGATTCAGGGCGGCGGGTCACGTGGTGCCGCCGACGCGAACCGCTGAGCGACAGGCAGCTGCGGCAATAGGTCAGGGACGCCTGATGAAGCTTTGGAGCGATGCGTTTCACGAAGTTGGGCTCACGGTGGGTCAGGTGCTCTTGACGAACGACTGCCTGAAAGACCGACGGCGTTACGTTGCGGCTAGGGGAGTGCTACGCGAACTGCTACAGGCGGGGGTGATCCCGATTGTAAATGAGAATGACACCGTGAGCGTAGATGAGATTATGGTCGGCGATAATGACAACCTAGCCGCCATGACGGCGTCGTTAGTTGACGCGGACCTTCTGGCTCTGTTGACTGATGTGCCCGGTGTCTATGATCGAGATCCCGATGTTGATTCAGAAGCAAAGATTGTTTCCTGCGCTTCGAGCGCACAAGAACTACGCGCGCTCTGTTTCGGAAAGAAACAGGTTGTTTCTACTGGGGGGATGGAGACGAAGTTAGAGGCAGCCGAGCGGGCTGGGCGTTATGGTGTGCCGACTGTGATTGCGGCTGGCAACGACCCGAGAGTGCTAGAAACCCTCCTGGAGGGTGGGGATACGGGGACGCGGATAGAAGCACATGCAGAACCACTTCGAGCACGTCGGCACTGGATGGCTGTGCAGAAAGGTTTGACGGGATGGCTAGTTATAGATGACGGTGCTGTGCGCGCACTTCGTCGTCGTGCGAGTCTGCTTCCCCGCGGTGTGGTCGGAGTCGGAGGGCGTTTCCGACGAGGGGATCTGGTTGCGGTGGTCGACGATCAAGGTGTTGAGCACGCACGAGGTATAGTACGGTTCGATGATCGTGAAGTAGAGCGCATTCGGGGCATGCATACAGACCAAGTGAAGATTGAGCTTGGTTTGGAGACCGGTACAGTTGTGATGCGCCCTGATCGCTTGGTGCTATCCAGTAATGAGGTTCACGCGTGACGACCGTCGAGGATCTTTCGTCGGCGCAAGTGATAGACCAGATGACTGCCGACGCGCGCAAGGCTGGGTGGCATATGGCGCGCTCTACTGCAGAAGAAAGAAGAGAAGCGTTGTATGCTATTGCTGTTGCTCTCGAAACTGAATCATCCCAAATCGTGTCGGCGAACGCCGAAGACCTAGGGAATGCCGATAGCAATGGGATCACGGGTGCGATGCGTAACCGCTTGGTCTTGGATTCTGATGGGGTGACCAAGCTTGCGGCCGCTGTCCGTGAAATTGCAGAGCAGCCGGACCCGCTCGGTGACCTAGAGGATCAGGTAGTGCGCCCTAATGGACTTCGGGTCGCTCGTATGCGCATTCCGTTGGGTGTGATAGCGATGATCTATGAGAGTCGACCAAATGTGACTGCAGACGCGGCAGCACTCTGCTTGAAGGCTGGTAACGCAGTGATTCTCAGAGGTGGCTCTGAGGCGATTCACACAAATCGGTCGATTGCGAATGCGTTGGGATTGGGGCTTGGGGCCAGCTCGCTTCCGGTAAAGTCCGTGCAGCTAGTCCCGACCACGGACCGCGAAGCCATCGATGTGCTTCTGACGAAAGAGGATGATATTGATCTAGTGATTCCTAGGGGGGGGGAGGGGCTAATCCGAGCAGTGACCGAGAAGAGTCGGATTCCGGTATTGCAACACTACAAGGGCGTTTGCCATGTCTACCTAGACGAGAGCGCTCCGCCAGATAGGGCCTCCAATATCGTTCACAACGCTAAGGTACAGCGTCCCGGAGTGTGTAATGCGGCCGAGACACTCCTGGTGCACCGAGGGGCATCCTCACTCCTACCCGAGATTGCTCGGCGTTTGGTTGATGATGGAGTGCAGTTGCGAGGGTGTGATCGAACTGTCCCACTTCTCGAAAGCGTTGGGGTTCCTGCGGTCACAGCGAACGAAAGTGATTGGTTGGAGGAGTATCTTGACCTGATACTCGCGGTGAGAATTGTTGATGATATGGAGCAGGCGATTGAGCACATAGCCGAGTTTGGGTCGGGCCATACCGAGGCAATTGTCACGGACAGTAAGAGTTCAGCTGACCGATTTGTTACTGCAATCCAATCATCCACTGTGCTGGTTAACGCAAGTACAAGATTTGCGGATGGGGGAGAGCTTGGCCTCGGCGCCGAAATCGGAATCTCCACGTCGAAGCTTCATGCTTACGGTCCAATGGGGGCTAACGAGTTGACTACGAAGAAGTTCGTGGTCCTCGGTGAGGGTCAGATCAGGTCTTAGGTTGGAGACCGCGGTTTACCTATTTCAGTGGCAAACCCATAACCTTGGCTAGAATTGTCACATCAAATGTCAGAAACACAGTTCGCAGAGGTTAGTCGGCACCCATTGCAGTTTCTTCACTCAGGGCGATGAGTTGTTTCAACAGTTTACGCGCTTAACATATAAGAGAATTTTAGGTCGGGAACCAGAAGAAGCGTATTAGGGGCAGGCCGCATATATACGGAGCCAATTACGTAATCACGCCAAATCTCGTCTCTGGATTGAGAGCTTTCCCGCTATTTTTGCGAACTAAGGAGTCGGCATGCTAGAACTAATGCTCGGATTGTTTCTAGCGAGCGTGGCCAGCGGGTTTGTCCCCTTCGTCAATGCAGAAATTCTAGTTGCTGGGGCGTCTGTGGCTCTACCGGAGGCAGGGGTACCACTCATCGCTCTTGTTTCGACTCTTGGACAGATGGTGTCGAAGACTGCGCTCTTTAGCCTAGCCAGATGGGCCCCTGCGCAGCTCTCCGGCAAAGCGAGTAATGCCCTTGGGCGGGCGACTGAGTCACTAAAGCAACATCGAGGCTCCACTTGGGGCCTGATTTTCATCAGCGCTACAACAGGGCTTCCACCTTTCTATGGGACGAGTCTCGCGGCAGGCGCTGTGAGGGTTCCTGTGCAGATCTTTATCACAGCAGGCTCTCTGGGTCGGCTACTGAGATTTGGTGTAATCGCTTGGTTCGGTTATACCGCGATGGACTTCTTGTGAAGGTTGAGTTGCTGCTAGGAGCCGATGCATTCTGGGCTAGGCTAAGAGAAGATCTGGACCGAGCACGTCGTCGGGCTTGGTTACAGACTTTTACGTTCGAGGGTGACCGTGCCGGGATCAGGCTGGGGCGAGCGATTGAAGGTTGTTTGGCTCTGGATCGCCGATTCTTGGTCGACTCTTACTCATTACTGTACCACAGCGATCGGATCATCCCAGGCACTGCTTGGTTAGATCGAGCTATGCGGGTAGAAGTATCCTTAACGCATCGCTGGATCCGACGGCTACGTAGTGTGGGAGTCCAGGTTCGGTTCGGGAATCCGATAGGACCCATGCTGACGGGGATACTCCGGCGCAATCACAAGAAGCTGGCACTCTTTGATGACCGGATAGCATACCTGGGTGGAATTAATTTCAGCGACCATAACTTCGCGTGGAACGACATGATGCTGCGGATAGAAAGTGAGCAGCTTGTCCGTACGCTTGCTCTCGATTTCTTGAGCACATGGGCTGGTCGGTCAACTACGTGGGATGTCGATATCAATGGCTTGAGAGTCATCTCTGTCTCTGGGCGTGGGAACCGCCGCGCTTTTAAGCCTCTCATAAGAGCGATCGGAGCAGCGCGTTCGACCGTCGACGTAGTTAGCGCTTACCTATCATATCCATTTACCAATTACCTGGCTGACGCTTCGTCTAGAGGCGTTCGAGTCCGAGTTCTTACACCAGCTGAGAACAACAAGCCAAACCTCTCTCGGCACATTATTGAACGAGGCCATCGCCACAAGTTTGAGGTTTTCCAATACAAGGGTGGGATGAACCACATGAAGGCAATGCTTATTGATGGTGAGAATCTTGTTGTGGGATCAAGCAATTTTGATTTCATGGGTATAACCCTGCTAGAAGAGCATTTGGTTATGACCAGGAAACGCGACTTGGTCGAGGACTTCATAGAAAGGGTCTGGGAGCCAGAGATATCTCGAGCCACCGCAACATCCCCAGAGTCCTCGGTTGCCACTCGCTTGGGTGATGCTGCGGTAATGGCGGGGGCGTTCCTCGCTTCTCTACTCGAGAGGAATTAGGCGCCCCAGCGTAAATTACTCTTGGGATAGCCCCCAAATAGTGTTGCCGGGATGCTTTATTTGAGTTGTTGGTAGCCGGTAGCATCCGCGGCCCCTATTCTCTTTACCTAGAATTCGTCGATTCGAGTCGCTCATGCCGAATATCGGTCATGGGCGTTCCATTCAATTGGAGGTCTTTAGGCATGAGACCACGGCTTCACCAAACCTCTCTTTTCGGGTTGAGTCTAACGTTGCTGATTGCGGGTGGATTGAACGCCCAGCAGGCGACGCGCACACAGCCCGTGGAGGGAATTCGGGACAACGGAACTGGTTACCACGCACTAACGAACGTGCGGGTTGTCCAGGCGCCAGGGAAGGTGCTCGACAACGCGACCATAGTTATCCGCGATGGTATCATTAAAGAAGTGTCGCGTGACGGCGAAGCGCCGGCAGGCGCTCGCATTTGGGACCTTAGTGGTCACACTGTCTATCCGGGCTTCATTGACGCTCATGCCGACCTGGGTATGGACGCTGTTCCAGAAGGTGGGGACGTCGGTCCGACGCACTGGAATCCGCAGGTTCGGGCTTGGTTCAGCACGACCGCGAACCTTCAGGACGATTCTCAACGCCGAGCTGCGCTCCGGTCACAGGGGTTCGGAACAGCACTAGCTGTGCCCGGTCAGGGAATCTTCCGAGGAACTGGCTCGGTTGTAAATCTTGGGGATGCTGGAGTTCGGGAAAGGGTGCTGGTGCCGGACATGATTCAAGCGATTGGGTTTCAGCGCTCGTTCGAACTCGGTGGTTCCTATCCGAATTCGACTATGGGCACCACGGCCCTCATGAAGCAGACCCTAATGGACGCCGACTGGTACATCCGTGCTTGGGATGCGTATGAGTCGAGTGGTCGTTCGTTCTTACCGCCTGAGACTAGTGAAGCGCTCGGTGCTCTCGAATCAGTCGTTCAGGGAGGACAACCGGTGGTTTTTGAAACGAGTAGCGAGGAAGAATACCTTCGCGCTCATGCGATTGCGTCCGAGTTCGGCGTTCAGGCATGGTATAGAGGTAGTGGACAGGAGTACCGACTCATTGACGTCTTGAGGGATCGACGCGACCCGCTCATTGTCCCACTTGATTTTCCCGATGCCCCCGACGTAACAGATCCGGAAGCGGCGCTGAATGCGACACTCCAGGATTTGCGACACTGGTATCTGGCTCCTACGAGTCCCGCTCAGTTAGCGGATGCTGGCATTCCATTCGCGATAACGGCCGATGGCATGTCGTCGATTAACGATTTCTTGCCAAATCTTCGGATAGCTGTAGCTCGCGGTCTTTCGTCCGATGACGCGCTTGCCGCATTGACGACCACGCCCGCGAGATGGCTTGGCCTGTCCCGAAGCCATGGGACGATTGAGGAGGGCAAAATCGCGAATCTCCTGGTATCTGAAGGAGATCTCTTCACTCAGGATGCAGAGATCCGAGATGTCTGGGTTCAGGGTCGTGTGTACGATATCACCCGTCCGGCTCAAATCGATCCCCGTGGCACTTGGCGGATTACTTCTACTGACGAGTGGGGCTTTGACGCCATACTTACGCTCGAGGGGCCAGTTAATCGCCTTCGGGGTCAGCTAGAGGTCGCCGCGGGCTCGACGACGCGCTTCGACGGCGCACTGGTTAACATCTCTTCTGCTGAAGCAGTGGCCGAGACAGGCCGAATCGAGGTCAGATTCGACGGAGAGGAACTCGGATACCAGGGTACAGTCCTGCTCGCTGGATCAGTTCGTGGTGATGAGTTCTTTGGATGGACGTCCCTACCCAACGGAGCTGACCCGTCGTTCAGCGGCTCGCGCGAAGACGAGTATGAAGGCCCGGAGCGCGGTGCTGTCGCGATGAACGTGCCGGAGTTGGATCTTCCGTTCATTCGTCCGATGATGGAGTATGGGGTCAGCTCTATTCCAGAGCAGCCGGATGCAGTGGTGGTCCGCAACGCAACTATCTGGACTATGGGTCCGCAGGGTCGGATGGAAAATGCCGACCTCTTAATCCAAAATGGAGAGGTGGTTGAAGTTGGCATGAATCTCGATGCGCCTCGTGGCTCAGTGGAGATTGATGGGACGGACAAGCATGTCACTCCTGGGCTGATCGATCCGCACATCCACTCGGGAGTCAGTTCAGTCAATGAGTCGGGCTTCGCGATTGTACCTGAAGTTCGAATGGGTGATGTGGTAACGCACAACAACGTATGGATGTACCGCCAGCTAGCAGGCGGGCTAACCACCGCTATGATCAAGCATGGTTCGGCCAACCCAATTGGGGGCGAGAACGTGATTGTAAAGATGCGTTGGGGCGCTCTTCCTGATCAGATAGAGATGGATACAGATACGCGCACAGTGAAATTTGCTTTAGGGGAGAACCCCAAGCGCCGCCAAAACCGATACCCGGACACGCGGATGGGCACGCAGGAGATCATCCGTGATCACTTCCTCGCTGCCAGGGACTATGAGCGAGATTGGAGGAGTTGGGAGGAGAATCAGGAGGGGATCCCACCTCGTCGCGATATGCGAATGGAGGCGATTCTAGACATCCTGAATCAAGAACTGCTCATTTCGTCGCACGGGTATCGTGCAGATGAGTTCCTTGCCTTGGTCCGTCTAGCCGAAGAATTCGACTTCCGCGTACAGACGCTGCAGCACGGTATCGAGGCATACAAGATAGCCCCTGAGCTGGCCCAGTCCGGCGTCGCTGCTGTGGTCTGGAGTGATTGGGGTGGGTTCAAGATGGAAGCGTACGACGCCACGGCTTACAATGCGCGGGTTCTGATGGAGGCGGGAGTGACCACGTCACTTCACTCTGATAACAGTGAGATCGCCTCAAGAATGAATTGGGAAGCGGGCAAGCTGCTGCGGACGGGCCTGACTGAGGAACAGGCGCTGTCTACCGTGACTATCCAATCCGCCCGAGCCATTGCGATCGATGATCGTGTGGGATCACTCGAGCCTGGAAAGGATGGGGATTTTGTAGTTTGGAACGGTAATCCTTTGTCGCAGTTTACGCGTCCGGAGCAAACGTGGCTGGATGGACGTCGGTATTTTTCTATCGACGAGGACATGGAGCTTAGAGAACGGATCAAGGACGAACGAAGCCGTCTAATTCAGGCTGTGCTTTCTTCGCAAAACGGAAACGGCCCCCGTGCCGGAGGCGAATGATGATGAATATCAAGAATTCGATGAAGGTGAGTGTGATTGCGGCGATTGTTCTACCAATGGCGCTTAGTGGGCAGGTACGGATGACTGTGCCGCCTCAGGCGGAGGCGATCGCGATTGAGGGAGCTACCATCCATACAGTGACGAACGGGGTGATCGAGGGTGGGACAATCATCTTCAACAACGGGGTTATAACTTCGATAGGTGCCAACCTAGAGATTCCGGCAGGGACGAGAGTGGTCGACGGAGGAGGTAAACACATATATCCAGGTCTGATTGACGCATACAGTACCGTTGGAATTTCGGAGATTGGCGCGGTTGGGGTCTCGAATGATGTCAATGAACTAGGAGACTTTAATCCGAACGTCCGGGCAGATGTCGCGGTGAACGCGGAGAGCCGGCACATCGGCACATCTCGATCAGCAGGAGTGCTTGTTGCCTTTAGCACGCCAGGTGGAGGACTCATCTCTGGTATGTCTTCTGCGCTAAGTCTAGAAGGATGGAGTTGGGAGGAGATGTCGATGGAGTCCTCGGCTGCTCTGAACGTGAACTGGCCTAACCCCAATCCTCGTCGTTTTCGAGGTTTTGGGGGACGTGGAGGTCCGCAGGAGCCTCCGCCCTCATACGAGGAACAGGTTCAGGCTTTGAAGAATTTTTTTTCCGAGGCCCGCGCATATCGGAATGCGATCGCAGCCGATGAGGAGGTGCGCACCGATTCGCGGTATGCCGCGATGGTGTCGGTCTTGGATGGTAAGATTCCGGTGGTCGTAGCCGCCGATGGAGCAGCGCAGATTAACGACGCAGTTACGTGGGCGCTTGAAGAAGATGTCGAGATAGTAATCCGCGGTGGAGCTGATGCTATTCATGTAGCCGACCGTCTCGTCGCTCATGACATTCCAGTAATCCTGACTTCTACAATGGCGGCGCCGGGTCGCGACTATGAGGGTTACGACGGAGCTTATACAATGCCAGCTCGACTGCATGAGGCAGGAGTGCGGTTCGCAATTTCGGGCGGTTCGGGTTCACTCTATACCAACCGCCTCCCTTGGGAGGCTGGCGTCGCTGTGGCATTTGGACTTCCGGAGGACGAGGCGCTCAAGGCGGTGACGATTAACGCTGCCGAATTTATGGGCGTAGCAGATCGCGTAGGCTCACTCGAGGTCGGCAAGCAGGCCACCTTTTTGATCACTACAGGAACACCGCTGGACATGACCAGCGACATTGAGCAGTCCTACATTCAGGGCCGCGAGATCGACATGATGGATATACAAAAGTTCTTTTTCGAAAAGTACATGACTAAGGTCATGCATATCTTCGGATCGTCATGTAACGATAGAGCGCTCTTTATTTAGGAGCTAAACGCGCCTCTCCGATCTTTCTTGGTCCGGAGGGGCGCGTTTTTGTAAATCTGATTGACTGGCGAGCGCGAGACGGATCAGGTCAAACTATGAGACCCTCTGCATAAACAGAGCCGGATCTCAGTTCGATCTTACCCGTCATAGGTATGGGTTTTCTCCCGACGAATGGTCCGTGACGTCGTGGACTGCGGTCAACTCCGGCACTGCGTCCCGGAGCATACGTTCAACACCTTGGCGCAGTGTCATGCGAGAAAGTGCACACCCTTGGCACCCGCCACTCATTTCGACGTAGATGTCAGTGTCTTCTACATCCACCAGAGAGATCATGCCACCATGAGCCGAGATAGCTGGGTTCACTTGGTTGTCCAGAACCATTCGGACCGCGTCAGCAATTTCACCCGTCGGTTCACCGGAATCAGTTCGCTTCAAAGTCGATTTGGGTATCCGCTCTTCATCCGGACGTATCTCAAAACCACTTTCGTTGGCACGCTCCACATAGTCGACCGTGGCTCCTTCGAGAAGTCCCAAGTCTTTTTCTCGAATCAGCACCTGAATGTCGTTCACATGAAAAGAACGCTCGTCTTCTGTACTCTCGGAGATCTCTATCAGCGTGAGATCAAAATGAGGTGCTGTCGTTGGGCCAGTGACTGCAATTCGGAGAGCTTGGCTTGGATTGGGATCGCCAGCAAGAAAGGTCTCGAGGACCTCAGCGGCGTGATCGGTAAACTTGATCATTCTGATTGATAACAGTTGGAGGGTTTGTGATATGAAGTTAATACACGTTCCGAGTTCATGGGTCCTTAAGCGGATGTTCCATAAAGCACTAGGAGGCGTTGATCACCCCATCGGCCCCCGGTACCTTTCCCGCTCTTCAGGAGTCTTGGAAAGACTCACGCCTTGAGGCTTTTTATGCCCACTCAGGATCTGATGGACAAGCTTGTTTCGCTGTCTAAACGTCGTGGATACATCTTCCAATCTTCCGAGATTTACGGCGGTACCGGTTCAGTTTGGGATTACGGTCCTCTCGGTGTGGAATTGAAGCGAAACATAAAAGAGCGCTGGTGGGCTTCGATGGTTCATCGCCGTGACGACATTGAAGGACTTGATGCAGCGATCCTTATGAACCCTCGAGTTTGGGAGGCGTCTGGTCATGTCGATGGGTTTACGGACCCGCTCATCGAATGTACGAACTGTCATCGCCGCTTTCGAGCCGACCTGCCAGAAGTAGCAGAAGGGCAGTGCCCAAGCTGTGGCAAGAAGGATGCGTTCACAGAGCCGCGGATGTTCAATCTTATGTTCAAGACGTTCATGGGTCCGGTGGAGGACTCGTCTGCGACAGTGTACATCCGCCCGGAGACGGCCCAGGGGATCTTCGTGAATTTCTTGAATGTGCAGGGATCTGCTCGGCAGAAGGTTCCCTTCGGCATCGCCCAGATTGGAAAGGCATTCAGAAACGAGATCACGCCTGGGAATTTTATCTTTCGGACTAGAGAATTTGAGCAGGCTGAGATGCAGTTCTTCGTCAAGCCGGGCGAAGACGACGAGTGGTTTGCGCGTTGGATGGATGTGCGGATGCAGTGGCACAAAGACCTCGGAATCCGAGAGGAAAAGCTGAGATTCCATAAGCATGGACCCGACGAATTAGCCCATTATGCGAAAGACGCACACGATATCGAGTACGAATTCCCCTTCGGGTGGAAGGAGTTTGAGGGCATACACAATCGGACCGACTTCGATCTGGCTAGGCATCAAGAGTATTCGGGAAAACGGCTCGAGTACATCGATGCACCAACCAACGAGCGTTTCATCCCATACGTTATCGAAACGTCGATGGGTGTGGACCGTACCACGCTTGTTGTGCTAGCGGATGCGTATCGGGAAGAGGACGTAGAGGGTGAAACTAGGGTTTTGATGGCCCTGAGTCCGGAGATAGCTCCTGTAAAGGCGGCAGTATTCCCACTAGTTAAGAAGGATGGGATGCCGGAGCTTGCAAGGAAGATTCAATCCGATCTCCGTTCGGCAGCGATAAACTCGTTCTACGATCAGTCCGGGGCCATCGGTCGCCGATACCGTCGTCAGGACGAGGTTGGGACTCCGTGGTGCATTACAGTGGATGGAGAGTCCTTGGAGAAGGGAACGGTCACTATTCGGGATCGTGATACCCTTGAGCAGGTTCGGATATCAATGGATCAAATAGTGACTTGGATCCAGGAGCAACTAAGCTGAGCGACGAAAAGCGGGTTAGGGATGATCTCATCATTTACGCTGCGGGAGAGATCCATTCTGACTGGCGAGACCAGTTCAGAGGACATCTCGAAGAGTTGGGTGTCGACACACATGTAGTGGGGCCGCAGGAAGTACACGATCGGTCTGACTCAGTCGGCGAAGACATTCTTGGCGAGCAGCCAGCACCAGTGTATCGAGACCTGATGGGTGCACGAGTGAATACCTTGAGGACGCGAGTCCTGATGCAACGTGCGGACGTTTGTGTCGCTTACTTTGGACCAAAGTACAAACAATGGAACACTGCTTTAGACGCAGGAGCAGCCATTGCTAGCGGTGTACCGTTGATTCTGGTCAGAAGCGAGGAGAATGTTCACGCCCTCAAAGAAGTGGATGCACTAGCTAGCCTGACAGTTGAAACATTGGAACAGGCGGCTCAGGCAGTGGCATACATCTTCGAGTAGCGTATAGTCCCTCGGGTCGATTCCCGACTCGTTCACAACCAAATCGCGGGAGTATGCTCGTGTCGTCGAAGTCCGAAGTCTTCAGCTCACGTTGGGGCATGCTTCTCGCGATGCTGGGAATGGCGGTGGGAACCGGGAATATTTGGAGGTTCCCGCGCATAGCAGCGAGCAACGGCGGTGGATCGTTCTTGGTTGCTTGGGTTGTCTTTCTCCTCGCCTGGTCTGTCCCGCTGCTGATTCTCGAATTTGGGATGGGTAAGGCGACACGAAGCGGCTCAATTGGATCATTCGTTAAGATTCTTGGACCGGGTTTCGCTTGGATGGGTGCGTGGATCGCATTCGTAGCTACGGCGATCATGTTCTATTACTCGGTCGTGATGGGTTGGACGATCCGCTTCTTTGTCGGGACTATCACGGGAGATATTCCGACGCCGGGTGCGGCACCTGATGCATTCTGGGAGTCATTCCATTCGACACCGGGAGCAATCGTGACGCACGCTGTGGCTATGGGTTTGGCGCTCTTCGTGGTTTCAAAGGGTGTCAAGGGCATAGAAACCGCAGCCAAGGTTCTCATTCCAAGCCTGATTGTTCTGGTTCTTGTGCTCGCCATCCGTGCGTTGACGATGCCAGGTGCCTCTGAAGGCCTTGCGTTTCTGTTTACGCCAGAGCTCTCGGAGCTTACGAACTACAGTATCTGGATAGAGGCGCTGACGCAGAACGCATGGGACACAGGGGCGGGGTGGGGTCTCGTGCTCACCTATGCCATTTACATGCGGGCAAATGAAGACACCGCCCTGAATGCGTTTGTGATCGGATTTGGGAATAATTCGATGTCGCTTCTAGCTGGAATTATGGTTCTGTGCACGGTCTTCTCTGTTATGCCAGTGGCTGAGGCTGAAGCCATGTTGGCTACTTCTGGAAATGAAGGGCTGACCTTTATCTGGGTTCCACAACTCTTCCAACAGATCCCAGGTGGTCAGTTTTTCCAAGCGCTATTCTTTTTGGCGTTGGTTTTCGCAGCTTGGACAAGCTTAGTAGCCATGATTGAGATGGCGTCGCGCCTTCTCATGGATCTAGGATTCGAGCGAGGAAAGGCCATTGGAATCGTCGGCGTGGCTGGGCTATTACTCGGGATTCCGAGTGCGCTAAAGCTAGAGATCTTCCAGAACCAGGACTGGGTTTGGGGGGTGGCACTCATGGTTTCTGGCTTCTTCTTCGCTTTTGCAGTCCTCAAGTACGGCGTAACTAGGTTCCGCGAGACCTTCATAAATCAATCAGGCTCTGATATTCAGATCGGGCCTTGGTGGGACTGGGCGATGCGGCTTGTCGCTTTCGAAGCCGTTTTCCTAGCGGCTTGGTTCTTGTGGAGCGCGCGAAGTGATGACTTCCGGGAGACGTGGACATTGTTCAGCCCATACAATGTCGGGTCCGTCGTGATTCAGTTCGTTATCGTCCTGATCATATTCCTGCTACTGAATAAACGAATTGCGAGTGCGGTTCAAAGGGGCCAGGAGCAGCCCGCAGCGGAGTAGGTTAGGGTTTCGAATGATCCTGCACCTAACAGGTCTTCCCCTTGTGCTCGCATCAGAGACACTTGCGGGTGAGCGAACAGTGATGGTCCGGGGGTAGCGGATCTATGTCTCTACACGATGCGTATGCTCGGATTACTCCGTGGGAACTTGCGTTTGTATCTGAAAAAGATGCCCGAAAATTTGTGAGTTCGGTCCAAGAAGAGTCCGAGGGTCGTGGCGCTGACCCGCAGATGCTCGAGTCCTTTCTGACTATGGCTTCAGTCGATCAATTCATTCTCGGTTTGGGGGGCGCCGAAAGTGAGGAAGGGGCCTCCATGCGTTTCGGAGGGCTAGCGTTTCACCTATATCACTTTACGACTGAGAGTTGTCCTCTTTATCTGCTGACTGTAGACGCAGCCCGATATCTGGTGGAAGGAAGACCACCGGGTTCTCCAACTCTCCCTGGTGCTTCGGGGTATCTGCAGTTGCCGCAACACTTCTTTTGGACGGGAGTTGCGTCGTCTGGGGCTTCGCAGGAGTCGATCGACGGGATTTTTTGGACAGCGACGTCGGGCGGTCTTCTTCACACGCTCTTGGTCACTGGTATTAGACCGGACAGACCAGGCCTCGGTGTTATCCCATTACCTCCTGCACCTCTGAATGATGCTCCAATATGGCTAGACCTTGAAGCTCGTGGTACTGAGGATGACTTCTCGGCCTCACTCCCGGGTGGCGAACTAGATGGCCTGTACGGCGTGTCGACTGCCGGCGAGGTTTTTAAGCTTTTGGCCCGAATCTTTGCCTATATATCGAGTGACCAGGGCAGGCTCGAGGCCGAAGCGCCGCACGAAGGTGAGCAAGCTCCAGAGCCGTCTTGTTTGCCTTACACCCGGATCGGACGGGGCGTTTGAAGGAAGCTATGTTAGGAAAGTTTCTGGTTACCCCTAGTGAGTCTTCCTCGTTGAAGGTATGACCAACTCCTGCGGTGGTTTCCCGTGCCGAGTGAACGTTGACCGTTGTGTTACCGGGTACCAGCTTCGCGCACCACATCGTTCCTTCTAAATATGAGGATTCTATGCCTGATCGTAGCGACGCTGTAGCCCTTCTTGAGGAGTGGGTCGAGAACGACGGCCTTCGCAAGCATATGTACTCTGTGGAAGCTGCAGTCCGACACTACGCGCGAATGCGCGGTGAAGACCAAGAGCTGTGGGGTTTGGCTGGCCTCCTTCATGATCTAGACTGGGAGAAGAGTCCTGAGAATCACCCACTGACTGCTGTTGACCATCTTCGGGAGCTTGGATATCCCGAAGAGGTGCTTCACGCAATCCTCGCTCACCGCTCCGACTTTACGGGTGTTGAGCCGACGAGTGACTTGGATAAGGTTCTTGTCGCTTGCGACGAGTTGTCTGGTTTGGTTTTCGCCACCTGCTTGGTTCGGCCTACCGGGATCGATGACCTGAAACCGAAATCCGTTACCAAGAAGCTTAAGGACAAACAATTCGCAGCAGGCGTGAGCAGGGATGAAGTCCAGCGGGGGGTTGAGTTAATCGGTCTGGAGCGCTCGGAGCACATCCAGAATGTGATAGATGGGTTGCGATCTGTTGCAGATCAGTTGGGGCTCAGCGGGGTGGATCGTTCAGATTGATTTTGCGGGCGATTGAAAATGACAGTCGCTTTCTTACCTCTGTTAGCGTGCATGTCTTCATGGTTCGCTGAACCCAGTGACGCATCATCCGTTCTGGAGCGTTGATTGGTCCGTCGCTCGAAGAGAATAAGGCTCCGAATCAGCTTGCCCGCCCCCCCAGCTTGCGCCACCTTACGCCGGCCGTTTTTCACTCCATGCACTGGAGTGGCAGGCGGCCGCCGAATGCTCAAACAAACGATCAACCGGCCGCTGCCGGGCGAGAGGAACGCCTATGACGACCAGTACTTGGATCACGATGATCGTGGTCATGGCTTTCGTCTGGGGTGGTTTCGCCACCGTGCTGCTCACCGCTATCCGAAAGGAGTCAGGCAAGAGCAGTGACGCTTAAGGTTACTTCGCCAGCGCGGCCTCGGCTTCAAGGACGCTCGTGCCTAAACGCGACGACTTAGACACGATTCTCATCTTGGGTTCTGGACCGATTGTGATCGGTCAAGCCTGCGAGTTCGACTATTCCGGTACGCAGTCCGTGCGTGCTCTGAAGGAAGAGGGATACCGGGTCGTTTTGGTGAACTCGAATCCGGCTACGATCATGACTGATCCTGATATAGCGGATCAGACATACATTGAACCGATCACTGCGGAGTGGGTCGAGAAAGTTATTGAGAAAGAAAAGCCGGACGCTCTCTTGCCGACTATGGGTGGACAGACTGCGCTCAATGTGGCGATGGACCTCCATCGTGCAGGGGTTCTGGAGAAACACGGTGTCGAACTGATCGGTGCCAACGAGACATCGATTGAGATGGCTGAAGACCGCGAGCAGTTTGCCGAGGCGATGGAGCGTATTGGCCTAAAAGTGCCGACCGGTGGCTTCGCGAAAACGCTGGAAGAAGCTCTTGAGATAGTGGAGAGTACAGAGTATCCAGCGATTGTTCGACCCTCGTACACTCTTGGTGGTACTGGCGGGGGAATCGCGTACAACAGGGAAGAGTTCGAAGTCCAAGTTCGAAAGGGGCTCGATGCGTCTCCCATTACAGAGGTTCTGATTGATCGTTCGATTTTGGGATGGAAGGAGTACGAACTTGAGGTTGTTCGTGACGGTGTTGATAACGTCATCATTATCTGCGCCATAGAAAATATTGACCCGATGGGAGTGCATACCGGAGACTCAATAACCGTCGCGCCCGCGCAGACGTTGACGGATGTTGAGTACCAAGAGATGCGTGACGCATCGATTGCGATCATCCGAGAAATTGGTGTGGAAGCCGGTGGTTGTAACGTGCAGTTTGCAGTCAGTCCCGAGACTGGCGAGATGCTTGTCATCGAGATGAATCCAAGAGTCTCTCGCTCCTCCGCCTTGGCCTCTAAGGCGACCGGATTCCCGATAGCTCGAGTCGGCGCCAAGCTGGCAGTGGGATACCATCTCCACGAGTTGCCGAACGATATCACCAAGACGACACCGGCATCGTTTGAACCAGTGCTTGATTACACCGTCATCAAGATTCCCCGCTTCGCCTTTGAGAAGTTCTCTGAGGTTGACGATACTCTGGGCGTGCAGATGAAGTCGGTTGGGGAAGTGATGGCGATTGGGCGGACGTTTCGGAGTGCTTGGCAAAAAGGATTTCGAGGTCTCGAAACCGACCGGACCGGCTGGGTTGTTGGGTCAGAGTTGAAGGACGACGGGTTAGAAGCAGAAGACCGTAATGCGCTGCTTTCGGCACTCCGCCGACCCACCGCGCATAGGCCGTTTCAGCTCAAGCGCGCGCTCCAGTCGGGCTTGACCGTGGACGAGATCTTCGAAGCTACCAAGATCGATCCGTGGTTTTTGGATCAGTTCCTTCAGATCATCGAATGGGAACGGACCTACGCTGAGGCGGAGGAGATCACCCCTGAAATCACTCACGCGATGAAGAGAGAGGGGTTCAGCGATATACAAATGGCGGCCTTAAGGGGGGAGGACGAAGCCACAGTGCGCGAACGGAGATGGAGTTGGGACATCCATCCTACGTACAATGTGGTAGACACCTGTGCAGGTGAGTTCCCTGCTCAGACTCCTTATTTCTATTCGTCGTACGAGACCGAATCCGAATCAGAGCCATCGGCTAGGGAGAAGGTCGTCATCCTCGGAAGTGGCCCGAACCGAATCGGTCAAGGGATTGAGTTCGACTACTGCTGTGTGCAGGCCGTACTCGCGCTAAGAGAGGCGGGCTTCGAGACGATCATGGTTAATTCCAACCCAGAGACGGTATCCACAGACTTTGATGTTAGTGACAAGCTATACTTCGAGCCGCTGACACTAGAGGATGTGCTGGAGATCCTGTACCTAGAGCAACCGAAGGGCGTGATCGTTCAGTTGGGTGGCCAGACGCCACTCAAGCTCGCGAAGGGCTTAGAGGAATTTGGGGCTCCAGTTTTAGGTACATCAGTTGATGCGATCGACCGGGCTGAGGATCGCGACCGTTTCGATGAGGTTTGCCGGATCGTCGGAGCTCGAACTCCGGATAACGGGATTGCGACCTCAGAAGAAGAAGCCCTCAGGGTAGCTAAAAAGATCGGATTTCCAGTGCTTGTGCGTCCAAGTTACGTCCTCGGAGGTCGAGCAATGAGGATCATCTACGACGAGCCATCACTGCGGCGGTATTTTGAGGAGGCAGTGAAGGCGTCTCCCGACCGTCCGGTTCTCATAGATTCGTTCCTAGAGGATGCGTTCGAAGCGGATGTTGACTGCCTGTGTGACGGTACAGACGTCGTGATAGGTGGAATTATGCAGCACATTGAGGACGCAGGTGTGCATTCTGGTGATTCCGCGTGTGTACTGCCCCCGTATTTACTTTCTGGTGACGCGCTGGAAGAAATCAGGGATATGACCCGAAAGTTCGCACTGGAGCTTGGGGTGGTAGGCTTGATGAATGTTCAGTATGCCATCCGCGATGGAATCGTTTACGTACTAGAGGTGAATCCTCGTGCTTCCCGGACGATCCCTTTTGTAAGTAAGGCTACCGGGGTTCCTTTGGCGCGTCTTGCTTCACGTATTATGGCTGGCGAGAGGCTAGCCGAACTAAACGTTTCTGAGGAGCCGCCAGTTCCAGGAGTAGCTGTTAAGGAAGCCGCATTTCCATTCAACCGTTTCGATGTCGATGTACTGCTGGGACCTGAAATGAGGTCGACGGGTGAGGTGATGGGGTTCGACGATTCGTTCGGTATGGCTTTTGCGAAAGCTCAGGTTTCAGCAGGCAACGTGCTCCCAGAGTCAGGGCGGGTCATCGTCACGGTGAACGAGCGTGACCGCGAGACCGTGACGCCCATGCTGAGGCGGCTAAGTGATTTAGGCTTCGAGCTGATGGCGACACGTGGGATGCACGGGTATCTGACTCGACTGGGTGTAACTGCTGAAATGGTGTACAAGGTCAACGAGGGTCGACCAAACATTGTCGACCACATTGTGACGGGTGATATCGCATTACTTATAAACACGCCTCTAGGTAAGCAGTCCCAGTACGATGACTATGCCATGCGCCGTGCAGCAATCACCTACGGTGTGCCTTATCTGACGACCATGTCTGCAACGTCGGCGGCGGTAGATGCGCTGATCGCTCTCCGCACCACACGGCGGGATGTTCGATCATTGCAGGAACGAATCGAGTCGGTTCAAGTAGCCGAGAACGCGGGCTGACTCCGAAATCCTGGGTCATGGTGACAGAGGATTTATGAAACAGCCGGAGGTGATGAACACATGGGTTCGATGACCGGCTTCTATCTCCATCCAGCGTCTTCGTTACACGACACTGGGTGGGGGCACCCTGAACACCAAGGTCGCTTGCGTGCGTTGGCTTCGACGGTGGGTAAGGATCTGTTGACCTTGCATGGGCACGTCGACCAGATGAAGTCAGGTGATGCATCTTTGGAGGATCTAGGTCTAGTACATACCTCAGCTCACATCAATTCTGTGAGAGCGGTTTGTGATAGGGCTAAAGAGTCGGGGCGGATCGAGTCTGTGGCGGCGGATACAAATGTGTCGGCTTCATCATGGGAAGCGGCGCTGGGGAGTGTAGGCTCGGCAATCGAGGCGGCCAGAGCGGTCGCGGAAGGAGAGATCTCGAATGCTTTTGTAGCCGCCCGTCCCCCTGGTCACCACGCTAGACCGGACGGTGCCATGGGCTTCTGTCTGTTCAACAACGTGGGAGTTGCCGCGCGATGGTTACAGGCTATGAACCTAGCTGAGCGCATATTGATCTTGGATTGGGATGTTCACCACGGAAACGGCACTCAGGACACGTTCTACGAGGATGACAGTGTCTTCTTCGTTTCTTTACATCAGTCTTCACACTACCCCGGATCGGGTGCTGCGGATGAGACGGGCGCCGGCTTAGGGCTGGGCCGAACATTAAATGTGCCACTTTCTGAGGGGACAAGTGCAGAGACCTACAAAGATGTTTTTGCAGAGACGTTGGCTTCTGTAGCAGACCGATTCGATCCTGATTTCGTGCTTGTATCGTCTGGTTTCGATTGTTTAGCGGGTGATCCACTGGGTGGCTTTTTGCTCGAGCCTGAAGATTTACACTGGATGACTCGCCGGGTGACAGAATACGCTTCTGCCTCATGTAACGGCCGGATCGTAGCTGTTCTTGAGGGTGGGTACGACCCTAAGCGTTTGGGTGCGGGCACGTTGGCTGTTATCCGGGCCCTAGCGGATCTTGAGGTCCAGGGAGACTGAGCGACTCGTTGCCCAAGGCATCGTGGCCCGTACCTTTACATCACCATGCGTTTGACCGAGAAAGGGGCGATCGCCCATGCTCTAAACATCCCGTCCATGCTGGATGTGGTGAGACTCAGCCCGCGGAAAATTTTTCCGCTAGGCGGAGTTGAGCTTTATCGACAGATAGCGGTTCTGACAGAGATGCGGTCGGGAACAGAAGTTCTAGCTGTGGCGGCAGGAGCGGGCATTCCACTTCAGTATTTTGCAACTGAATTTGGTGTTAACGCTGCGGGGATCGACATCGATCCGTCTATGACAGTAGAAGCTGACTCGGCGAGCCGTGAGCTTGAGGCGGGGGATAGATTGCAGTTCCAGTCAAATTCCTCTGATAGCCTGCCTTATAGGGACGATATCTTCGACGTCACGATCGGTGAGATTGGACTAGCGAACCATTGTGATCCTGAAGATGCCGTGAGTGAAATGGTCCGCGTGACGAAGCCGGATGGATTCGTGGTGCTCGTCCAGTTGGTCTGGAAGGCACCTGTGGAAGCGACCAGAAAAATGATTCTATCAGATCATCTCGGGGTAAGACCTATCATGATTGCGGAGTGGAAGCGAATTCTCCGTGAGGTAGGAGTGGGGGGAGTGCGCGTTGAAGACTGGTCAGGTGAACGGGAAGTATTTCAACCTCGTTCGATAAAACCATTCGCTGATTTCTGGGCGATCTTCACGCTCGCTGAGAGATTCACGATTCTGAGGCGTGCTAGGAGACGGTGGGGGTTACGAGGCGTCTGGACGACTCTCTTGCGAGAGCGGGAAGCGCGTAGGTTGTTGACGAGCGAGCGTGTCCTTGGACTCAATCTTATTTGTGGGCGTAAGGTCGGCACTGAGTCGGTGTATTCGGACCGCACGTTCAAACAAATAGATGAGATGGTGTCATCGGAAGGTGCGAGCCTCGTGCCAGAGTTACCACTCGATGGCCCTGAACCACCCCTCCCTGGGGAAGAGGTTCTGGAGCAAGCTGAAAGAATCAGGACGGAAGATGGTGATTCCCGATCTTCGGATAGAGCCGAGGACCAAACTGAAACTGCCGGGCTCCCTCTTTTTGGAGAGAGAATGACCCGCGGGAAAGAGTGAATGACGTGAGCACACCATTTCTATGCACTCGGGACGGGATTGAACGAGTTCAGGTCACCCTGCGTGAACAGGGGTTCGGTGGGTGGCTCCTTTATGAGTTTCACCATAACAACCCGGTTTCGGTGGCATTGCTGGGACTGGGAAAGACGTCTCGGCGTGCGTTTGTGCTAGTTCCAGCGGAAGGGGAGCCGGTGGCGATGATCCATGCTATCGAGGCCTCGTCTTGGAGGCATTGGCCATTTGAACGTGTTAGTTATTCGGGATGGAGGGATATGGAAGAGAAGCTCGGCGAACTAGTTCAAGGTCATGACCGTCTCGCGATGGAAGTCTCCCCGGGCGCGGCTGTGCCGACTCTCGATTACGTACCTGCCGGTATTGCTGGTCTAATACTTGAGCATGGGGTAGAGATCGCGTCCTCGGGCGATCTGGTGTCTGCATTCCACTCCGTGCTGTCTGAGGGGCAACTCAATGACCACAAGCGTGCCTCTGTGATTGTGAAGGATGTAGCACGAGCTGCGTTTGAGAGAGCTGCGGATGCTCTACGCTCTGGGAACCCGACAACTGAGGGTGCCCTCTCGGAGTGGATTGTCCAGGAACTCCAGTCGCAAGGGTTGGTTGACCAGGTCTCTTGCATCGTGGCGATTGGGCCGTGCGCTTCAGACTCTCACTATGCCCCCATTGGAGATGGTGAAACGATAAACCGTGGTGACCTTCTACTTATAGACCTATGGGGTGCGTTTATGGGTTCCGTCGCAGCAGATCAGACATGGATGGGAGTCATGGCTTCGAGAGTCGATGCACGCACTCAGGAGATCTGGGAAGCGGTGCGCGACGCTCGAGATGCTGCGCTCGAATTCCTTAGGAGACGTGCTCTGGCTGAAAAGGAAGTGATGGGACTCGAAGTAGATGATGTCGCTCGGGGCGTGATCGAGGATCGCGGATTCGGTGAGTTCTTTGTGCACCGGACTGGACACTCTATCGACATTGATCTGCATGGGAGTGGCCCTAATCTGGATAATCTCGAAAGTAGAGACGAGCGGAAGCTGATTCCGGGCCTAGCCTTTTCAGTCGAACCCGGTATCTACATTGAGAATGAGATTGGTGTTCGGAGTGAGGTGAACGTGTACTGGGGCGAAGAAGGACCTGAGATTACGCCTGAGGGCTATCAGAACGAGATCTTCAAGCTGCTCGACGATTGATCGAGGGACGAACGCGTGTTGAAGTAGCGCTTCCGCTCCCCATTTACCGGACCTTTTCGTATGAGGTTCATGGCGAAGCTCCATTGCCAGGTACTCGCGTTCTCGTGCCCTTCAGAAGGCAAGAGCTTATCGGATGGATAACGGCGGATCGCCCTGACCCCGACGTTCAAAAGGTGAAAGCTGTTCTGGGCGTACTTGAGGACGTTCCTTCAGTAACGCCTGACCTGATGGAGCTCTGTGGTTGGATGGCCGAGTACTACGTCGCCCCACTTGGCATAGCGATTAGGGCTTCGATTCCAGCGGTTCTCTCAGATGTATCCCGAGACTACCTCTCACTCACCGGATTTCAGGGGGGAGACCTGAGTAATCGTGAAAAGCGCCTTTTGGAATGGCTGTCCGAGCGAAAAGGCCCACAGCGGGTCAAAACAACTCGTAACAACCTAGGTATTGGATCTATTTGGCCCGAGGTACGCTCCTTGATTGCGTCTGGGCATATCACTCACGAGACGGTCTCTCCACCAAGTCCTTCAGTTAAGACTCGGCGGGTCGTGCGCATTGTCCGTTCTCTTGAGAATCTCCTCGAGCGTGATCAGGCGTTTGGGAGAGGGAAGCGGCAGAGAGAGGCATTCGGGTTCATAGAAGCGGCGGGAAACTCCGTGGAACTTGCACGTCTTACTAAAGAAGAGGGGTTCAGCCGTGGGGTTGTTACTGCGCTGACGGAAAAAGGGCTCGTTGAGGTAGTGGACGAAGAAGAGATCAGGGATCCCTTTGCGGGCGCTCCTCAAGGACAGTCTACAAGACATACACCCACAGCCGCGCAGCAGATCGCACTTAATGCTCTCCTCGAAGCATTGGACGAGAGAGATTCTAAGCCATTTCTTCTTCAGGGTGTTACGGGGTCAGGAAAGACACTCGTATACATAGAACTTTTGCGGGAGGCCCTTAAGCGCGGTCAGACAGCGATCGTTCTGGTCCCAGAGATTGCGCTGACACCGCAGACTGTATCGCGGTTCCGGGCGCACTTTGGCGATGAGGTCGCTGTGCTTCATTCCGGACTCTCGTCTGGAGAGCGTTACGATGCTTGGCGAATGCTTCGTCGCGGGGAGCGCAGGATTGCGGTTGGCGCTAGGTCAGCTCTTTTCGCACCTATAGAGAACATTGGTGTGATTGTTGTCGACGAGGAGCATGACAGCAGCTATAAGCAATCGGAAGCCCCGAGGTATCATGCCCGTGATTTGGCTGTGATGAGGGCGCGGGCCCACGGGGCCGTGTGCGTTTTGGGAAGCGCAACCCCGTCGTTGGAGACTTGGCACAATTCTTCGGTCGGTAAGTTCAGTCGTCTCGTACTTCCAGAGCGTGCGGGAGGAGGTCGTCTTCCCCTTGTTCAAGTCATAGACTTGCGGGCTGAGCGCAAGAAGGAAAAGTCGGAGCGCGGAGCTAAAGTACGTAAACAATCTCGTGGCTCGGGCGTGTTGACGGAGGATCTCGTTGAAGCCATCGATCTTCGCATCGCTCGGTCAGAACAGGTCATTCTTCTGCTGAATCGACGTGGGTATTCATCTTTTGTGCAGTGTAGAGAATGCGGTGAGGTCGAGCAGTGTGAAAATTGTTCTGTGTCGCTGACTTATCACCGAGTGACGCAGCGCATTGTTTGCCATCACTGCCGTTTCGAGGCCATCGCGCCGTCGCGGTGCACCAGGTGTGGCTCGACGGATATTTCGTTTCGTGGATTAGGCACAGAGCAGGTCGAGCAGATTACGGCTGAGGCGTTCCCAGAAGCGCGCATAGCGCGGATGGATGTTGATACGACTTCGGGAAAGTGGGCACATCAGCGCATCCTAGAGAGAGTTGGCCGTGGTGAGATTGATATCCTTCTAGGCACTCAGATGATTGCGAAGGGATTAGATTTTCCACGAGTAACACTGGTGGGTGTTGTAAATGCCGATACCGGGATGCATCTCCCTGACTTCAGAGCCAGCGAGCGCACCTTTCAATTGCTTAGTCAGGTGGCAGGACGGGCAGGACGGAGCGAGTTGGGAGGTGAAGTAATAATTCAGACCTCACTACCAGAGCATTACGCGGTCCGTGCGGCCGTGTCACACGATTTTGAATCATTCGCCGTGCGTGAGCTGCGTGAGCGAAAGAGTCCCTTGTATCCGCCGCATCTGAGAATCATCAACGTGGTGTTTAGCAGTCCAGACCAGCGTCTAGCGTTACAAGCATCAGAAGAGGCCGCTAACTGGGTTCGTGCGGGGTTGGCGAGAAGAAAACGAGCCGGTGCTGCCGACCAATTGGAATTAGTGGGTCCAGCGCCAGCCCCAATCGAAAAGCTCCATGGTCGTTGGAGATGGCATTTCTTTCTTCGATCTAACTCTCCTCGGATCTTAGGGACGGTGGCCCGGGCTTTAGTCGAGAGGCTACGTCTACCCGCTGGCGACATCCGCCTGACACTCGATCGCGATCCGGTAGCCTTGCTTTAGCTCTGATGCGTAGTTTCAGAGCAGAGACTGATTTGATCGACGTTAGGGGCTTAGGCTCTAAAAAGTGGAATCTACATGTCCAGGTCGTGCTTTTAGGGAGTGGCACTGCGCCTTGAGCTTTATTGCTTGTACTGCCTTCGTTTAGATTGGCTCTCTGACTACAACCTCAACACGCCCCAAGGGTTCAGTGTCCCTGTAATGAGCGAAGCTTCATCAGAAGGTGAGCTGGTTCGGCTGGCGTTAGAAGGCGACGAACATGCCTTTGGGAATCTCGTCGAGCTCTACCAGCGAGCGGCATACGCGGTTGCGTACTCCGTTACCGGACGGCATGAAGACGCTGAAGATGCAGCGCAGGAGTCGTTTCTAGTTGCACTAGAACGACTGGAGGAGTGCAGAAACCCGGACCGCTTTGGGGGATGGTTGATGACCATTGTCCGAAATCGATCCAAAAACCTGATTCGACGTGAGTCGCTTCGGGAGACAGATGAAATCCCGATGGGCGCGACTTCAAGGAGTCCTATGCCGGATAGGGTGGTGGAGAATATACAAATTAGGGAAACACTCGAAGGAGCCTTGCGTAAGCTTCCTGAAGTACAAAGGCAGATTGTCTTGCTACATGATCTTGAGGGTTGGAAACACAGAGAAATTGCGGACAGATTGGGACTTCCGTCGGGAACTGTGAGGTCGCACTTACACTTTGCAAGAAAAGCCCTGCGTGTGGAGTTGGGATCATCCCCTTTAGGGGTCGAGAAACGAAGGAAGGTGCAATAATGGATTGGACTAAGGGCCGAGAAGGTGACCTCGGTCGTGATGTAGAGTTAGAGGAGCAGCTACGAGTGCTCGACCCGTCGCAGGATGATCCTAGCTACTGGTTTCGTTTTCGTGGTTGGGTTATGAAGGAAGCTGAAGGTGAGCTTGCGCGCCGCCGCATGTCGGTGGACTTGACGGTGGAAGATTTATTGGAGTCGTGGTCTCGTACTGTCATCCCGGTTGCCATGGCAGCTGCGATTGCAGCGATCGCACTCATCCGAAGCTCTCCAGACGACGCTCCCGAGCTGTTTATGGCGGTTGGAGTAGAAGAGCTTCTTGTCAGAGAGATTCCAGCCCAAACTCAGCCAGTGCTATTATCACCCAATGCGGCGGAGGGGATCGTCGCCTTCGCTATGGATACGTACTAGTGGCTCAGGAATCTCGCACTAGGCTTACGACGGTAGTGCTTCTTCTCGTCGTCTTCGGCACCGGTTTGCTGATTGGTTTTGCAGTAGGCAATGAAGTGATGAGCGAGCCAGAAAATGACGGGAGCATGGTGGCAGCGGAGATCGAAGTCGATACCAACGAGAGCGAAGTGGAGCCACGTCGGCGTCGCATATATGACCAAGTCGAACCTAACGAACAGCAACTTCGTGTCATCGACTCTATCGTAACCGTGCATCGGGGAAGGACGAACACGCTAGATGAAGAGATGCGGGCACAGCTAAACAGCGGTTTCAGGTTGATTCTTCTTGAGACTAGAGAGGCGATTAAAGATGTTCTCACGTCGGAACAGGCTGCTGAATATCAGAGGCTCTTGGACGAGAACGACGCTCGCCGCCAAGATCGAGAGAATGAGGACGAGGGAAACTGAAGTAATGCCACATAACTTACGGGCCTCCCGCAGGTCTATTGCCTGTTTCGTGGTAGCTTTGACTTTCCCTGTTCCGACTATCGCATGGGCTCAGCAAAGTATCTCGTTGGACGATGCGATTGAGAGGGCTGTCATCCGAAGTCCCCAGATGGCATCTCAGCAGCAGCAAGTAGACAACGCTTACTTAACACAGAAGACTAGCTGGGGGAGGTTCTTGCCGACCCTGAGCGCGAGCGGCTCGGGTTCTCTTCGCAGTTCGTCAACATTCAACGATGTGACTGGCCTACTTGAGCCGGGCAGCTCTGATTCATATGGCGCCGGCCTCAGTGGTAGCTGGACGGTACTGGAGGGGACACGGCGTTTCCAGGAGTATGACGCGGCGAAGGCAGACGTTCGAGCCGCGGAAGCAAGGTATGTGGACTCTCGGTATCAGGTAGCTCTGCAGACGAAGACGGTCTTCTTCAATGCGCTTCGCCAGCAGGACCTGCTCGAAGTGTCTCGGCAGCGTATCATCCAGGCCCAGCAGAACATGGAGATTGTTCGGCGCCGGACATTACTAGGTGAAGCGACTGTGTCCGACTCGTTGCGGGCTCGTCTTGATGTGGTCAATGCTGAACAGGCAGTGTTGCAAGGAGAAACGGCCCTTCGTGCTTCCCGCTTTGCCCTCGGTCGACAGGTAGGGATCGGCCAACCGGTAACCCCGGTTCGACCGGACAATCTGGATCCGGCTATGCTCCCGTATACTGAGTCGGAGATCTTGGAGATTGCGGAGATGGTATCTCCGGCCGTGATCGCAGCTAGCGAGAGCACCTTGTCGGCGGGCCTCGGCGTATCAGCGGCGCGTACTCAGTACATTCCTACTATGCGACTATCCTCCGGCTACAACTGGCAGAACCAGACGATGTCGTTCGACGGTGGAAGTACGTCTTGGAATATGTCGCTGAGTATGAGCTACCCGATCTTCAATGGCTTTCAGCGTGAAGCGAGCATTGATCGGGCTCAGTATGCACAAAGAGTTGCACAACTCCAGGAGGACGATGTCAGACTCGGCGCGCGAGAGGAAGCGGACGCTGCTCTGCAGAATCTTTTGACAGCGGAGCAGGCTATTGTCATTGCAGAAGACGCGGCATTCGTAGCAGCAGAAGATCTTCGCGTCGTGCGAGCTAGGTACGAGGTAGGAGCCGCGACCATTTTAGACATCCTCGTCAGTCAGAATGCTGTTACGCAGGCAGATGCAGACGTGGTGACTACACGATATGACTACATTCTCGCTCGGGCTGGACTCGAGGCGATTCTGGGGAGAGAGATGTGAGCGACATCATTCGGACGGAACGTTTAGAGAAGCATTACCACTTAGGTGCCGAGACCGTACGAGCGTGTGATGGCGTCGATTTGCTGATTTCACAGGGTGAGTTCGTTGCAATCATGGGTCCGTCGGGGTCGGGAAAGTCGACTTTGATGAACATGATTGGATGCCTCGACACACCCACTGGGGGTCAGTATTGGCTAAATGGTACCCTGGTAAGCGAGCTTTCCGAAGATGAACTCGCACGTGTCCGCAATCGAGAGATTGGTTTTGTCTTTCAGACTTTCAATTTGCTCCCGAGAGCTACCGCACTGCACAACGTTGAACTCCCACTGATATACGCTGGTATACCTAGTAAAGAGAGGCGACGCAGGGCATCCGAGAAGCTGGAACTGGTTGGGCTTGGTGATCGAATGGGTCACAAGCCGCCCGAGATGTCGGGCGGGCAGCGTCAAAGAGTCGCCATCGCTCGTGCGCTGGTCAACGAGCCCGCATTGCTTCTCGCGGATGAGCCTACTGGAAACCTGGATTCAGTCACAAGCGAGGATGTTATGCGTCAGTTTGAAGAGCTTAACGAACAGGGCCAGACGATAGTTTTGGTAACTCACGAACACGACATTGCCGGTCATGCCCAACGGCAGGTTCATCTCAAGGACGGGTTGCTGGAAAAAGATTTCTTGAACCCGGTGGAAGTCACAGGATGAAGAAATATCTCAATTTTGTTGCGTTGCTCACGTTGTTTGTGGGAGCTTCATGTGGTACCGATCAGGTGGCGGAAGAAGTAGCACCAGCGATGCTCACTACCGAAGCAGCAATCGGTGATTTACTTATCCGAGCCGAAGCGACCGGAACTGTAGAGCCAGTCCGTGAGGTCGAAGTCAAATCAAAGGCTTCCGGTGAGATTCTTCAGTTACTGACCGATATCGGTGAGATCGTTAGGCGTGGAACACTTTTGGCCGAGATCGACCCGCGCGATGTCAGAAACCGATACAACCAGACGCAGGCTGATCTGGCTGTAGCTCAAGCACAGCTGGACATAGCCCAAGCTCAATTGGAGCGTCAGCAGGCCCTGTTGGAAGCCGACGTTATTACGCAGTCGGAGTTCGAATCGGCTACGCTCTCGCACGCTAACGCTGAGGCGGCGCTAGTGAGGGCTCAGACGAATTTTGAACTCGCTGAGTTACAGTTAGCTGACGTCAGCATCCGCGCACCTCTCGATGGGACGATTATCCAGAAGAATGTCGAAGAGGGAACAGTGATTCAGTCGGCGGCCTCGAATGTATCTGGAGGAACGGCTCTATTCGTCATGGCCAACCTAGACGATATGCAGGTTCGAACACTGGTAGATGAAACGGATATGGGAGATCTAGAACCAGGATTAGTCGCGACCGTTAGTGTAGAGGCGTATCCAGATCGGACTTTTAGGGGAGTTGTTGATAAGATCGAACCGCAAGCGGTCGTCGTACAAAACGTGACGATGTTTCCGGTTATAGTTTCGATTGACAACCGTGCTGGCCTGCTCAAGCCGGGCATGAACGCGGAAGTGGAAGTCCAAATAGACGAGGCGAGGAGCGTGATTGTTGTGCCGAACAATGCGATCGTGCAGCCATCCGATATTGGGCCTGCTTCGATGGCTTTGGGACTAGATATTGAAGAGATGGATCTGTCTCAATTTATGGCCCGAGGTCGGGGTAGCTTTGCAGGTGGAAGAGCGGCCGGTGGCTCTGGGGCACCCTCGAATAATGCGAGTCCCGAAGGAGAGAATGGCCGCAGCGGTAATCCTCGTGCGCAATTTGACCAGATGCGTGCTCAGGTAGAATCCGGGGAGATCACACAGGATTCTTTGCGTAAGGTGATTCAATCTATGCGAGATCAGTCAGGAAGGGACCGGGGAAACTTCGGCCGGTCAGCGGAATTGGCCGATGACGGTGCCCCTCCACGAGAGTCTCGTCCAGCTGTTGTATTCGTACTTTCTGCCGACAGTATTCCAGAGCCTAGGCTTGTACAGATGGGGCTGGGTGACTGGGATAACACAGAGATTGTGGGCGGCCTGGAAGAAGGGGAAACACTTGTGATTGTTGGGGCGGCGCAGCTTCAGGCCCAGCGGGATGCTTTTATGCAGCAGATGAGAGGGCGGTCACCGTTCGGTAGTGGTCGACCACTTAGCAGTTTCAGGTAGGAATATTCTATGTTGTTTTTCGAGATTATTATGGTCGCAATGGGGGCCGTGAGAGCGAACATGCTTAGGTCGGTTCTGACCACGCTTGGCATCGTAATCGGTATAGCGGCTGTGATAACGATGGTCGCGTTGGGTGAGGGCGCTCAACAAAGGGTTGAAGAACAGATCAACAGGATGGGTACTTCGGTTCTGACGGTCAGGCCTGGACAGCAGATGTGGGGAGGAGTTTCTCGGGGCGATACGGAGCTTTCTGTTGACGACGCTATCGCCCTGCGAGATCAGTCCAATGGATTGCTTCAGGTTTCACCGGAGCAGCAGTCGAGACTGCAAGTCGCGTACAAGCGGTGGAACTCGAACACGCAAATTATGGGGGTGTGGCCAGAGTACTTCGAGATTTACGACCACGGTTTGCAGTACGGACGTTTTTTCAATCAAGGTGAGGTACAAGGGAGACGCAGGGTAGCAGTTCTGGGCTTCAATATGGCTGAAACACTGGGAGAAACTCCGCCGGAACTTCTAGTCGGGGAAACGATCCAAATCCGCGGGATCATGTTTGAAGTAATCGGAATCATGGAAGAGAAGGGAGATGCAGCGTGGGTGCGTCCCGATGACCAGGTATTTATACCACAATCGACCGCACAGTATCGTGTCATGGGAGGTCGCGATCGTCTCAATTCGATTTATGCCGCTACACAGACGCCTGATCAGCTTGACGCTGCGTTCGCAGAGATTGACCGAATCATGCGTCGTGAGCACCGAATTAAGGTGGGAGAGGAAGTCGATTTTAACATCAGAAATTCAGCGGATTTGCTGGAAACTTTTAACGAAACGACTCAGACCTTTGCCTTCCTTTTAGCTGGAATCGCTGGAATCTCGCTTCTAGTTGGAGGTATCGGGATTATGAACATCATGCTCGTCTCAGTCACCGAACGGACTCGTGAGATTGGAGTGCGGAAAGCGCTAGGTGCAACTAGGCGGGCGATTATGACGCAGTTTCTAGTAGAGGCTCTCTTCTTGTGTGTGTTGGGTGGCATGATTGGGGTAGCGGCTGGGTATGGGGCTTCTGAGATGATGACTCGGGTGGCTGCGTGGGAGACTAGGGTTGCTCCTGAAGCAGTGGCTGCTGCTATCGGCTTTTCAGCAGCGGTAGGGCTCTTCTTTGGGCTGTGGCCCGCTAGGCGTGCTGCCCTTCTCGACCCCATAGACGCTCTCCGTTACGAGTAGGATCTTAAGAAGAAGGAGATCCTCCTTGCCGGTTGGGGTAGGCTCACTCTACGCGGACCAGATGTATTGTCCACGTTCTCTCTGTCAAATCCTCCGATGATCCGTTCCGATCGCCCGACTGAGAAGCATGTTCCAGCGAGGTCCGGAGGCGGACGGGTTCCAACACCGGGCGTCTCAGCTTGGTTCATAGCAATTGTCGCTGTGATCTTCTTCTGGGGGGGAGCGGCACTCCAGGGTTTGTTCCGCGAGCCGGGTCTTCTAGCTGCTGAGTGGTTGCTTCTCTTCATACCCACGGTTGCTTTCATTGTCGTGGGTGGCTTCGACCCCGTGCAGACTCTATCACTGCGTCGCCCCACGTTGCGACAGGCGGGCACATCGGTGGTTGTGATCTCCGGAGCCTTACCTCTAGTGTGGGGGATCGGATGGCTCCAGACGTTCATACTCCCCGTTCCTTGGGAGTTTCTGGCGAGCCTGGAGGATCTCGTCAGCGCGGAGACCTCGTCACGTCTATTATGGCTCTTGATTCTGCTGGCGTTTACTCCTGCTATCTGTGAAGAAATCTTATTCCGTGGAGTCTTGCTGAGTGGAACCCGAAACCTCGATCCATGGCGGATCATATTACTCAACGGATTCGCGTTCGGTGCGTTCCATCTCTCCGTCGATACTGTCATCAGATTTCTTCCAACAGCGGTTCTAGGGATGGTGATCGCTTGGAGTGTTTGGCGTACCGGATCGATCTGGATAGGTGTGCTGATGCACTTTGTAAATAATAGCTCAATCGTTTTGCTCGCCTCGACGCCATCTCTTCGAGAGATTGTTCTTGATCCTGAGGCGCCGCCACCCCTCTGGCTTGTTTTCATAAGTGTAGTGATCTTCGCGGCCGGATTTCTAATGCTAAAGAACATCACTGCTCCATCGGTCTTTGACGTAGAGGCGTCAGGGCCGGAATCATTCTCTTCAGAGGAAACATGACCGATCAGAATCACATGCGAGGCGCAACCCACCTTGAATGCACGGCGACAGAAACCAGGGTCGAGAGCGAACAACTCATAGGGCTGTCTGAGGCTGGGAAGCCACTCTTCGCTCGCTATGATCTCCAAGTGATCCGAGACAGTTTCCAAATGTCCGACATGGCTTCTCGACGAGCTGATCTTTGGCGTTATGCCGAAGTACTTCCAGTTCGTGATCCAGCAGCCCGTGTTGCACTCGGAGAGGGGTGGACACCGCTTCTGGAATCGACCCGTACAGCAGATCGCCTCGGTGTGAGGCGTGTGTGGGTGAAGGACGAGGGACAGAATCCGACGGGTAGTTTCAAGGCTCGTGGCCTTGGCCTGGCGGTGTCACGAGCACTAGAACTTGGCGCTGAGGCGTTAGCGCTACCATCGGCGGGTAACGCTGGAAGCGCGGCCGCAGCTTATGGGGCTGCTGCTGGGTTGCCTGTGCACGTGGTTGTTCCTTCGGATACTCCGGCACCAATTCTGGAGGAAATGAGCGCCTTGGGAGCCAATGTCCAGCTTCTGGATGGCTTGATTAGTGATTGTGGAAAAGTGGTTAAGCGGGGGGTGGAAGAGCATGGCTGGTGGGACCTTTCGACACTGAAGGAGCCCTACCGAGTAGAGGGGAAAAAGACGATGGGATACGAGATCGTTGAACAATTAGGCGGCCGTCTTCCTGATGCGATTATTTATCCAACTGGAGGCGGGACTGGTCTTATTGGCATGTGGAAGGCTTTTGATGAGATGGAGGAATTGGGTTGGATCGGTGCCGAACGCCCCAAGATGTTCACTGTGCAGGCGTCTGGCTGTGCTCCCATGGTCCGTGCGTGGGAGCAGGGTGAGGAACATGCCGAAATGTGGGAGGGAGCACAGACCTATGCCTCCGGGTTGCGGGTCCCTGGAGCAGTAGGAGATTTTCTGATTCTGAAGGCGCTTCGTGAGTCTGGTGGGGGAGCGGCGGCCGTCCCCGACCATATGATGGCTGAGTGGGTAGACATACTTGGAGCGGATACTGGGATTTTTGCTGCTCCCGAGGGAGGTGCGACGGCCGCTGCAGTACCGATTCTCATGGAACAGGGTTTGATCTCTCATGATGACGAGGTAGTTCTATTTAACACGGGAAGCGGACTCAAGTACGTCGGTATGAACCCAATTGACTGACTTAGTTACTAATGACGGAAGCACTCTCAATTGAGCTGTTCTGGGTGGGCTTCGGTGTCGGATTGGGCGTTCTGGTGATCTCAGCCCAATTGAGCCTTCGTTTGAGGCGATCTCGTAAGATTGAGCAGAAGGCACAGATACTCGACGACCAAGCCGTTGATCGGATTATTCGGCATGGGAAGATCAGTATCAATGAGGACGTACTTGATCTCGAAGCGATAGATGACGAGGAAAAACGTTTCTGGTCGGAGACCTGGGACGAGCCCGAGGAAGCTTGGTGAGAAAATTGTTACCGCGAGAAGCGGTAGTACAACTCGGGGAGAGGGACGAGTCGCCCGTTCATAGGAAGATTGTCTCTCGGATCAGATCTCTTCAACCAGAGCCCGCGGTTAAGATTCAAAACCAAGCCAGTGGCATGACTGTTGGCGAGAGACCAGTCGAGTCCTATGGGAGCTCGCAGCACCAAGGCCATGCCGGTTCCTTCTTGGTGTGGGCCGAGAGGCGCGGCAGCCAACCACAAACCAACTCCAGAGACGGGCTTGACGTGAGAAGACCCAAAGTATTGCCTAACGGTCACCGAGATGCTCAGGTCATGGAACGACCGAGTACCGATGCTAAGGTCGACACTTCGAGTGTTCCTGAAAAACTCGAGAGTCAGCGCGACGGTGCTGATTCCACCAGTGGAGATCCCTATGCGCACTCCATCGCCAGCACTAGGTCCTTGCCCCGACAAAGGTGCCGAGAACGTGATGCAAATGATGGCGATGGCGATGGCGTTTCGGCTCACGGGCTAACCTTAGCTTGCTTGCTTGTATCACTTGGCGTTAAACGCACCAAGCGATATCCGGATAAGCGCAGGATTATAGAGCCGCGAACTCTTTGGGTCCACGGAATCTGGCGGGCAGTCCTAGTCGCGGGAGCGATTTCTTTTACAGCGTGTGCAGCACCAGACCGACCGAATAGGATCGATCATACATTGCCAAATGCATTGCTTGAGTGGCTCGAACCCGATTCAGTCCGGAAAGTTGTGCTGCATCCTGGTGTCATTTACGGATATTTATGGTCGCCTAAGGGGCCATGGGCGATACACATCGTTCGGGTCTCGACTGGTAATCGGTGTGACCTCGGCTTTAAGGTTCTGCAGGCTGAGCACGCCGAGGACGGAAGCGGCGGACGGAAGACCGTTTCTTCCATGGTAGCCGGAGCCGAGCACAATGTTCTTGCAGCGATAAATGCAGATTTTTTCACGCCGGCGGGTAATCCTCTGGGTGTCGAAGTTGTGGACGGAGAAATACGAGAGACGGCTGCCAGGCCAACGTTTGCGTGGAAACCAGGGATGGAACCGTGGATAGGTGTGTCTCAGGCAGCTGAGGATGAGCTTCTGCTTGGGTGGTCGGTTTCGCTGGGAGAAGGTGATGGAGAGACTCAGGCCTTGGGCGGTTTCCCGGTTTTGATTGACGGTGGCCAACGGGTTGGAGATCTCGAAGTGCAGGCGCGTCCCTCGTTTGCCGCTGCTCGGCATCCGCGGTCTGCGATCGGCTACAATACGAGAACTGGTCAGGTGTGGATTGTCCTTGTGGATGGACGCCAGGAACCCCACTCGGCTGGAATGACACTTCCTGAAATAGCCCGACTCTTTGAGTCAGCCGGGATAGACCAAGCGCTCAATCTAGACGGAGGAGGATCGAGTGCTCTGGTCTTAGGTCATTCTCATGTGAATCGACCATCAGACGCGACGGGCGAACGCCCAGTGGTTAATGCGCTCGCTCTGATCACTGATTCGACTTGGTGTGAAGCTAATTGAGGAAGAGAATGGTATGGGTCAGCGATTGGCCCAAGTAACTCCCATACCAAAACGAAAAGTTCGGCTTGGTCCTGGCTCAAAGAAGCGCCGACCAAAGGCATTTGGAACGACAGACGCGTTGTATTCTTTGTTGCCGATATTTTGAATTGAGATAAATGGGGCTAGCATGAAGTGCCCGGCATGGATTTGTTCGGATCCAAACCTCAGGTCGCCGATGAAATAAGCGGGGGATTCGGCAGTGTTAGAATCGTTGACCGGCAGTGCGTCTTGCCAAAGTCCTCGCAGTTCTATGTATCCTCTAGTGTGCTCCCACATGAGGAGTCCGTCTAATCGGCGCGGGGCCAAGCCGGGGATCATATTTCCGGAGTGGTCGTTGTCGTCCGTTATGAAGACGTCGTATTCCGCATTTACGTCAGTATAGGCTAGCCGTGCACTGACGTTCTGGCTCAACCTAGCATCTGCGGAAATCTCAAAGCCTGAGTGGTGTGACTCTGCAGAGTTTCGGAAGTATGTGCGTCCAGGATCACTAGCGACCTCGAATGGCACCAAACCGTCCCTGATGTCTGTTTTAAAAATCGATAGCTCTAGGCCGAGTACATTACCTAGGGTTGTTCTCGCGCCGCCTTCTACAGTCGTTCCTAGTTGAGGGTTGAGGTTGGGGTTGAAGCCTCCCGCTCCCGTGGAGCGGTTAGCGAGTTCAGTAGTTGTAGGGGTCTCGAAAGAGCGGCCGATTGAACTGAATAGCTCCGAATCGTCAGAGAGGCTCAGGACGGCACCAAGAGATGGACTGAAGGCACTCATCTCACGTTGGCCCGTATCGTCTGGGTCACCGGCGATGAGAAAGTTGTCGGTCGCGCTAAAGTTGATATTGTCGTAGCGAAGGCCAGCGAGAATAGAGAGTCGTTCGACTGTATCGAGACGACCTTGGATAAAGAGGCCTCTAGCAGTTACATGCTCGAGCTGATCTAGGATCCGGTCTCCGGGCTCACCACCCTTGTTCTTGAAGTTGAGCCGGTCGTCACGCTGAAGCTCTATCTCGAAGCCGGCGCCCCAACCGAACGTAGTTCGTTTATCGAGAGAGGTTTGACCTTGGAAAAGAGAACGGACACCGCCTGCGTTCCGTGTCAGATCGATTACACGTCCTGGGATCGGATTAAATAGCTCTCTTCGGATTCCCCACAGAGCGAACTGACTATCCAATGACCCCAATGATCCCATCCACGAAGCTCCTATCTGGCCTTGGCGCACATCCTTGAAAGCGCCACTGCGCACATTGAAACCCCATGCTGCTCGATTTCCCTCGTCTAGGACATTCTGTGGCAGCGAGCCTGGATTTTCAGCATCGAGATCGATTCCGTTTCCAACGATTCGTAGCAAGCCCTCTCCTAAGGGGAGAGTGAGTGTCCCGTTTACTACGGTTCTCTTCGCTGCACCGTAGGGTGTGCCGTCATTCGTTTCAGGGTTGCGCCTATACCCATCAAAATCGGTTGTGTAGAAGCCAATCCGATATCCGGCACTGCCCGATCGTCCTGTAGCCACACCCTGCAGAGTCCACATAGAGTTTGAAACTCTGTCATCCTGCTCAGCTGCCATCGTGCTGCCGAGTGAGCCTCCGGCCCATCGCATAGATACCGTAGCCGGTTCTTGGGCTGGATCGGCCGTCCGGAAATGCAACACTCCTCCGGAGGCGTTTCCATACAATGAAGCATTCGGTCCACGAAGAGCCTCTACTCGACCTAGGCCAGAGAGATCGAGATGGTCGAGTGTCGCCTGGCCGTCTGGAAGTGTCGCCGGTATCCCGTCAACAAGGACCCTTATTCCGCGGACTCCAAACTGTGAGCGCGGACCGAATCCACGCACTGCAATCCGTTCTCCAACTGCAAAGTTGAATCGGTTGTGGACCTGGATACCGGGCACGGCACGAATGGCTTCCTCGATGAAGGTCGAGGCGGTCGCACGCGTTAGTTGTGATCCTGTGAGTACCGAGACTGGGTAAGGAGCCTGCGTTCCTATGGCGCTAGGGAGGACTCGGACTAGGATTGGGTCGAGTACCACGACTGAATCAGGATCAGGATCAGGATCCTGAGCAAGAGCTGAGGCGGTTAGGACGGCCGTGAGCGCCATGCTCGAGACTGACCGATAAATCCACTTCGAGGGTCTCACAGAAGCTCCAGAGTTGATTCGGTGTACATCCGATTGATTTCAGGAATGTTTATAGATCAAGACAAGGTAAGCCGGTACCGCTAGGTTGCCGATATGTGCCCTGTTACAGCGATCACCACTCCCCTCGACGAACTTCACCGACGCCGGTCCTCGGTTTTGGAGAGTCTAGGAGATGGGGTCATGGTCTTGCCCTCTGCACCGATTCAATACGCATCGCGCGACAATCAACGCTCGTATGTGTCGGATCGTGAGCTTTTCTACCTGACGGGCCTCGTGGAGCCGGGTTGTGTTGCGGTACTGGTTGGGGGGCTGACCCCGAGGGTCGAAATCTTTACTCGATCTCGCGATGAAAAGGCAGAACTGTGGACGGGTCCGCGATTAGGTCCGAATGGGGCACAGGTTCTTTCCGGCGCTGATGAAGCCCATTGCATCGAGGAACTAAGAGCCAGATTACCCGCATTGTTGGAGGGTGCTGACCGTATTTATGCCCGTCTAGGAGGGGGTGGGTTAGAGACCGACCTAGTACTCTCGGCACTTACAGAGGCGCGTGCTAAGGGGGCTCGCCATGGCTCAGGCCCTCGTGGAGTCATGGATCCTGGTGAAATTCTCGACGACCTAAGGTTGAAAAAGTCAGGGCACGAACTGGGGATCATCAGAAAGGCATGTGAGATCACCGTGACGGGTCACAGAGCTGCTGCTAGTGTCATAGCAGGGGCGGAGGGCGAGTGGACAATAGAGGCGGAGCTCGAGAGAGCTTTCAGGGCTTCTGGCGCGAGTGGCCCTGGTTTTGATTCGATAGTAGGTGGAGGTCAAAATGCGTGTGTACTCCATTATGTCGAGAACAACGCAGCGCTCAGTGCCGGTGAATTGGTATTGATCGACGCGGGAGCAGAGTATGGGTTGTACCACGGAGATGTGACTCGGACATATCCAGTGAACGGTAGATTTTCTGACGAGCAGAGGGCGGTGTACCAAATAGTGGAGGAGGCTCGACTTACAGCAATCTCATCGATCAAACCAGGAACGACCATAACGGATGTTCACGCCGCCGCTTCACGGGTCCTCGCTCAAGGCCTGCTTGATCTCGGAGTGCTGCATGGCGACAAAGACTCAGTCATTGATGAGGGTAGTCATAGGGATTTCTTCCCCCATCAGACATCGCACTGGCTTGGACTGGACGTGCATGATCCAGGAGATTACAGACGGGATGGCTTAGGGCGGGTCCTCGAGCCCGGTATGGTGTTTACCATCGAGCCTGGGCTCTATTTCCCTCCAGGTAATGGTGGTAACAAAGCCGATAGGTGGGCTGGGATAGGCGTACGTATCGAGGATGATGTTGTTGTCACTGACAAGGGTGTAGAGGTGCTAACTGGAGTTCTCCCGACCTCCGTAGACGAAGTCGAGGAGGCTGTAGGCAGGTGAGCAAGTTGATCGACGCGCTCACGATACCGGGTCCGTTAGTCACGGTAGAACTTCGACCTCCACGTGTGGATTTGGATGGAGCAAGCACGGTTTCCGCATGGATCGATCTGCATCATACACTGTCTCGCCTTTCTCGCCAGGAACTCTTTGTTTTCCTTACTGACAACGCTGTTGGTGCCGCAGAAGAAGAGAATCTGGCACACGTGGGCGGCAATGTCGCTGACTCGGTTGAACTCTCTAGGATTGTGCCGATTCTGACCTGTAAACACTCTCTCGAATACTGTGAAACCTTTGCGCTGCGTGCGGCTTCGGATGGCTTTGAGTCCCTTACTGTCTTAGGGGGTGACATTTCGGTACCGCCGCCCCGGTGTGTGCCGCACGGAAGAGATCTACGCCAGCTGTTGACCGGGCGTGTCCCGTCATTGGATTTAGGGGGATGGGTGAATCCTCATCGTTCGGCAGTTGAGCAGGTCAATTTCTTGGAGGCCCCCGACGCGCACGCGCAGTATGCCCTCAGCCAGATTGTATCGCACCATTCCATCCACAACGTAGAGAGCTTTCTCGAAGAAGCCGATAGGGTAGGGTCGACCAAGCCAGTGGTTTTTGGTGTCTTCTTCTACCGGTCGGCTAACCCAAGAACCCTCTCCACTCTCGGATCGTTCTTTCCTGTTCCGTCCCATGAGGTCATGGGTGAATTTGAGAATGGAAACACAGCTGAAGAAATTTGCGCGAGAAGTATCCGTGAGCTTCGGGCGGTGGGTGCGGAGAAAATTTACGTGAGCAACCTCGGTGAGCGAGCTGCCGGTCGTACGTTGAAAAAGATCTTAGATCTCGTGTGAGCCATGTAAACGGTCTAGGCCGTTGCTAAAATGCCACTTTCCCTGAGCACCTTGAGTGCCACCTGAACTTTTCGATTTGGTGCAGTCAGGTGGAATCCTTGGACGAACCCTTGGGTCGCGTTGATCATCTCAAGTGCGATTGCTATTCCCTCTTCTAGTGCAGCGTCCGCTCCAGAAAGTTGTGCTCTTCTCATCCGGTCTACCAATTCAGTGGGGACGTGAACACCTGGAACTTCGTTTGCCAGAAACTCCGCATTGCGCAGAGTCGTAAGTGGCCATATTCCGGCAACGATTGGGATCTCTGGAGTCGTGGCGTCGAGAAATTGCTCTAGGGCTTCAGGGCTAAACACCGGTTGAGTTGTTGCAAAATCGGCGCCTGCCTCGATCTTGTATTCGAAGCGACTGCGTTCTCGTTCCTGGTCGACCGCTCCGTGATTTATCGCTACCCCTTGGACGAACTCTGTTGGTGCACCGATCGTGTTACCACCTGGGTCGATGCCTTGGTTGAGTCCTTGCACCACATTGGTCAGTCCGATCGAATCGATGTCGAAGACCACGGTTGTGTCCGGATAGGGACCCATTACGGGAGGGTCCCCGGAAACCACGAGGACATTTCGGATTCCCGCGGCTGCTGCACCTAGCAAATCTGAAATCATGCCGAGCATGTTTTTATCTCGGCAGGTGTAGTGGACGATTGTCTCGATGCCGACCTCTCGCTCTACGATCAATGCTGCGGAAAGCGCTCCCATGCGGCTACGTGAGCGCGGACTTTCAACGATACTGACTGCGTCGACACCCGAAACTTTAAGCTCACGTGCGGGTGATGTGACTGCGGATGCGTCCCAGCTGTGCGGTGGGATTATCTCTACGGAAGCTACCTGTTCACCACGGGCAAGCTTCCGACCCCACGCCGATCGCCGATCGAGGGGGACCGGGTTTGTGACAGAGTGAGAACTATTTGCGCTGTCTCTAATTGTTACTATGGGGTGTTTGGGCTGGAGTGCGGCCACCGAATCGCGCATCTGTCGCGTGTGGTCAGGTGTCGTGCCGCAGCACCCACCAACAAATCGAACCCCAACGTCGATCATACGGCGAGCGTACTGAGCCATATAGTCGGGGCTAGCCAGATAGATTTTTCGATCCCGGACGTTCCGTGGAAGTCCTGCGTTAGGTTGTGCGCTAAGGGGGAGTTGCGTGACTTCTGCCATATCCTCTAGGGCGTCCAACATGACGGCTGGCCCAACGGAGCAATTTAGACCGATTACATCTGCACCGGAGTCCTCCATGGCCTGGGCCAAGTGAGCGGGCTCAGTTCCGAAAGATGTCTTGCCGTCCGGTCCAACTGTCATTTGCGCGATCACTTGTAGTTCACAGGCAGCTCGGATTGCCCGAAGTGCGCATTGCAACTCCGATATATCTGAGAAGGTCTCTAAGACGAAGCCGTCTACACCTCCTTCGAGAAGGCCATCAACCTGGCGAGCGAAATACGCTTCTGCTTCATCTAAAGAGGTAGGACCCCAGGGCTCGATTCGGATCCCGAGCGGACCTAGAGCGCCCGCTACTGCTACGGTGCTACCTGAGAAGTACTCAGGGCCGTTTCCTTTAGTTTGTTCTGATACTCCAGCCCTTGAGGACGCTTCCACCGCGAGCTTAGCGGCCTGCTCATTGATCTCCTCAGTGCGATCTTCAAGACCAAACGAAGACAGCTTGACCGGATTCGCACCGAAGGTGTTGGTCTCTAAAATCTCGGCTCCTGCATTGATGTATTCCTCGTGTATTCCTCTTACCAATTCCGGTCGACTCAAGTTGAGTTCGTCGTAACATACGTTTACGAAGACACCACGACTGTAGAGTAGCGTGCCCATGGCTCCGTCGAATACGTGAACCCTGTTGTCTCGCACGAGTGATTTCATGTGCCGTCCGCGGGCGTGTAGCCGAGGTTTGGGGCTAGCCATCGCTCAGCATCTCTCACGGTCCATTTTTTGCGACGGGCATAGTCCTCGACCTGATCACGGCCGAGTCGCCCCACACCGAAGTATCGGGCTTCAGGGTGTGCGAAGTACCAGCCACTGACGGAGGCGCCTGGCTCCATCGCATAGGTCTCAGTCAGTGTGACTCCTATCGACTCTTCAGCTCTGAGAATGTCAAATAGAACACGCTTTTCCGAATGGTCGGGGCAGGCTGGATATCCCGGAGCAGGTCGGATACCTCTGTATGCCTCCGCTATCAGTGCTTCGTTATCCAAAGTCTCGTCCGCTGCATATCCCCAAAGCACTTGGCGAACGTGTTCGTGCACATACTCAGCAAGCGCCTCTGCGATACGGTCTGCGAGGGCCTTAGACATGATTGCATGGTAGTCGTCATGCTCTGCTTTGAAGCGAGCTGACAGCTGGTCTACAAGTCGGCCGGCAGTTACGGCGAAGCCACCTATCCAGTCTTGCTGACTTCCCTCCGGTGCGACGAAGTCGGACAATGCAAGATTGGCTCGCCCATCTTTCCTGAACTGTTGACGCAGTGTCCGAAGCACGGCGATTGGCATAGACTGGTTTTCAGAGCCTCTGTCTCGACCTGTGGCTACAGCGCCGGGTGAGAAGATATGGATGTCGTCACCTTGTGAGTGTGCCGGAAAGAGGCCGACGACCGCACGGGGTTCAAGAACACCGTCTTCATCCATCTGCGTCAGCAGCGTCATTGCTTCGTCGATAAGCGTTCTAGCCGTTTCTCCGACTAGTTCGTCTTCCATAATCTCAGGGTAAGCACCGTGTAACTCCCACGTCTTGAAGAAGGGGGTCCAGTCGATATACGGACGTAGGTTGGCCACGGAGATATCGTCGAGCAGGTGGATTCCAGGTGAGGCTGGAGTGGGCGGGGTGTATTTGGGCCATCCGCCATCGAAACCCCGCGTGCGCGCCTCCTCGATGGTCAGAAGAGCGGTTTTATGGACTCGTCCGGCGCGTCTGTCTCGTAGTTCGGCGTACTCTCGCCGAGTTTCCTCCATGAACGCAGGGCTGCGTTCATGGTCGAGAAGAGTTGAGACAACGCCAACAGCTCTCGACGCATCTAGAACGTGCACGGTGGGACCCGAGTAGCACTCCTCTATTTTGACGGCCGTATGAGCACGGGACGTAGTAGCACCTCCGATAAGTAAAGGCACGGTGAAGCCGAGCCGTTCCATCTCAGTAGCTACGTTCACCATCTGGTTAAGCGAGGGAGTTATCAGCCCTGAAAGACCGACCATGTCGACTTCGTGATTACGAGCTGCCTCCAGTATCTGCTCGGTAGGGATCATTACTCCGAGATCGACGATCTCGTATCCATTACACTGAAGCACCACCCCGACGATGTTTTTCCCTATGTCATGCACGTCCCCCTTTACGGTGGCAAGTAGAATCTTCCCCTTACCCGATAGGTCACCCTGCTCTGCGTCTAAGTAGGGTACTAAGTGTGCTACCGCCTTCTTCATAACTCGAGCGCTCTTAACAACTTGAGGCAGGAACATACGACCAGATCCAAACCGATCTCCTACCACATTCATACCGTCCATCAATGGACCCTCTATTACTTCGAGAGCCCGTGACAACTCTAGACGTGCTTCTTCGGCATCTTCCTCAATCCAGGCGTCGATTCCGTTAACTAGAGCATGAACTAGGCGGTCTCTGACAGGCTCGTTGCGCCACGATAGGTCTTCCTCCACTCGGAGCTGAGTGGTACCGGTTCGCTCGCTTGCGATGCGTGTCAGCGTTTCAGTAGCCTCTGCATCTCGGGCGAGAAGCACATCCTCTACCGGTATCAACAGTTCTTCGGGGATGTCGTCGTATACCGGAAGCGCTCCCGCGTTTACGATACCCATGTCCAGACCGGCATCTATAGCGTGGTAGAGGAACGCAGCATGCATGGCCTCTCTCACTTCTGGACTGCCACGGAACGAGAAGGAAACGTTGCTTATACCTCCGCTCGTCAGGGCATTCGGGCATAACTCCTTTATCCGTCGCACCGCTTCGATGAACAAGACCCCATACTCGTTATGCTCTTCGATACCTGTCGCGACCGCAAAGACGTTTGGATCAAAGATGATGTCCTCAGGTAGAAATCCTTCTTCTTCGACTAGGATCCGGTATGCACGGGAGCAGATGTCAACCCGTCGACTGAGAGTGTCAGCTTGCCCCTGTTCGTCGAACGCCATTACAACGGCTGCTGCGCCGAAGCGTCGCACCTCTCTGGCACGCTGCCGGAATGCGTCTTCCCCGTCCTTCATCGAGATTGAGTTCACCACGCCCTTGCCCTGAAGGGTCTTGAGTCCCGCCTCTACTACTGCCCAATCTGATGAATCCACCATCACGGGAATCCTCGATATCTCGGGCTCTGACGCGAGGAGGTTGAGATATCGAGTTATTGCCGTGACCGAGTCGAGAAGTCCCTCATCCATGTTTACGTCGAGGATCTGTGCGCCTCCCTTGACTTGCTGAAGTGCGATATCCACAGCCGTCTCGTAATCGTCCTCTAGAATTAAGCGCGCAAAGCGTCGGGAGCCGGTAACGTTCGTTCGCTCGCCGACGTTAACGAACAGCGAGTCGGGCCCAATACTCAGAGGTTCGAGACCCGAGAGCCTAGTTCGGGTCGGAAGATCCGGAAGACGCCGGGGTTCGACGTTCGCTACGCTGTCTGCAATTGCTCGGATATGTTCAGGGGTCGTTCCGCAGCATCCACCCACGATGTTGATGAATCCGGCTTCTGCGTACTCTCGGGTGACTGCAGCCATGTGCTCTGCGCTGTCGTCGTATTCCCCGAATTCATTCGGCAAACCCGCGTTCGGGTAACAGCTCACCGGGACGGCTGCTGCTTCGGAAAGCTCCTCGAGGAAGGGGCGGAGCTGATCGATCCCCAGTGCACAGTTCAGCCCGACGGAGAGCAATCCGCGTCGCCGACCCGGTCCTGGCTGCGCACCGTGAGCGACGGAGTTATAAAACGCTTCGGGGGTCTGTCCGGAGAGGGTTCGACCGCTCTGATCTGTGATGGTACCGGAGACCATGACAGGTACGTCTTCATCGATCTCCTCCAGCACTGTAGAGATCGCGTAGAGGGCGGCTTTCGCGTTGAGCGTATCGAACGCGGTCTCTACCAATAGAATGTCTGCCCCACCATCAAGTAGGCCTTTGGTCTGCTCGGAATAGGCCCTGACGAGCTCGTCGAACGTCACATTCCGTGCTCCTGGATCACCTACATCAGGGGATAGAGATGCGGTGCGATTCGTTGGGCCGAGTGCGCCTGCGACCCAGCAGATGCGATCAGGGTTCGCTTCTTCTACTGCATCTGCGGCCTCTCGAGCAAGGGAGGCTGCTTTACGATTAAGCTCTTCGCTGATTTCCGAGAGTTCGTAGTCCTCCAGAGAAATTCGATTTGAATTGAAGGTGTTTGTTTCGATCAAGTCCGCGCCGGCAAGGAGAAATTCACTGTGAATCGACCGAATCAGGTCGGGACGACTGAGGCACAGAAGGTCATTCGCTCCCTCTAGGGATACTGAGTTGTTCTTGAAGCGCTCACCTCGGAAGTCCTGTTCCGAGAGGCCGTGGCGCTGGATCATGGTACCCATCGCTCCGTCCATAACTAGGATGCGCTCGCAGAGCGCGCGGTCGAGCGCGTCAATCCGCTCACTCCGCGATCGTGGAGTTTTCGTGTGTTGCAATGGAAGATCCTCCGACAACAAAAGCCCGCTCGCAGGGCACTGCGATGCAGGGCTTCAGCTTTTTAGCTTGTTCGCTGGTGGGACGCTTTCGTCTCACCGTGCGGGCCGCAATACGCTTCAAATCGCCCCTCAGTGTCCGATTAGAGTACATCCGTTTAAGCTCGAATTCAACGACTTGTTCTACCTTAGGTGCACGCGGGGTGCGATGTGTCGGCCGAAGATGCACTTTTACTAGGATATCCGAAGACTCGCGTTTCGCTTGCTCCGCATGACTGATCCTACCGTTTACCTCGGGGCCCGACCTCGGCTTTCAAAGCACTTTTACAAGGCTCACGGTCTAGGGAATGACTATCTGGTATTTGAGATGGTCGATGGTGATCAAGCTTCTTGGGTCGCGACTCCCGAAAATGTCTCTGTGGTATGTGACCCGCACCGGGGATTGGCTTCAGACGGCCTTGTCGTTGTTATGTCGGATCAAAGTCTGAGGTCACCCGGACACGCTGTTGTATCCCTGCGCATGTTCAATCCGGACGGTAGTGAGTTCGAGCGTAGCGGCAACGGGTTACGTGTCCTAGCAGCTTACCTTTCAGGCCTTGAACCCCGATTATCCGTCATTGATGCGAAGGTCGGGGGTGGGAAAGTTCGCATCCATGTTCATAGCATGGTTGATGGCACCTTTGATATCTCTGTGGAGATGGGGGTGGCTAGACTTGGTCCGGAGGCGATCGGTGCAGGGTCCAGAATCCTGCATGGTGAGTCTGAGCCCTACACACTGATTGGTCCGGAGGGAGAGAAGTTGGAGGTTGTTCCGGTCTCAATCGGGAACCCTCATGTTGTCATACTTGCTGACTCGCATGAGGAGTTGTTCTCAGAAAAACGGCTCTCCGTCTTGGGTCCCTTTATCGCTTCGCATCCGGACATCCCCGCTGGAACAAACGTTCAGCTAGCTAGAGCTCAGAATGGGAGGGGTCAGGCGTGCATCTGGGAGAGAGGGGTAGGTAGAACAGCGTCCTCCGGCACTAGCTCATGTGCAGTCGCTGTAGCGCTTGCTGTGACCGGCGCGCTTCCGTTTGGAGCCGTCCTGATCGATATGCCAGGAGGACAGCTATCGGTCTCAGTACATAATTCGCTAGAGATCACTCTTCGCGGCCCTGTCACTTCCGTAATGAGTGGGACCATCGAAGATGGTCTCTTTGCTAGGTTCGAACCCGTATCATGAGAATTAACCCTGTTAATGCAAAGACCATGTTGGGGATCCATGCCGCCGCTAAAGGGGATACCGCACCAGCTTCACCCAGTGCTCCACTGACGCGCAGGAGCATCATGAACAGGAGGACGGTGGCTAGTGAGAGTCCAATCCCGAATGCGGCCCCTCCTCGTTTACTAGTAGTTGCAAGTGGTGTCCCGAAAAGGATAATGATCAGTGTGGTGACCGGGATTGATATTTTCTGCTCCCGCTTTACTAGAAGTTCATTGGCGTTGCCACCAGTCCTCTGAATTATTGCCGCCATGTGATTGATTTCGGCGTATGTCATCTCGTCCGGTTCTGGTGGCACCTCGAGCAGTTCCTCTGGACGTTCCACTAGATCAGCCATCATGAGTCGGTCAAATTCGATTGTGGTCTCAGCACTATCACGGCTGAGTGTTCTCATGAACCCCTGAGCCAAGAGCCAGCCATCCTCAGCTTGGAACCTAGCGCCCTCTGCTATCAGGTGTAGGCCATTACGGTCATCCGTGACGGGACGCTCAATCACGACGTCTGTCATTCGACCGTCGGATGCTGTCAGTCTATTCACTTGCCATGAGATTCCCTCTTCAGATCTATAGACGAAGTCGGAGCGCCACGATCGACCTGGTGCCTCAGAGCGAAGGATTTGCGCTGAGATTTTGTTGGTGCGCGGCACGACCTCGGTCAAAGCCAAAGCAACGCCAGTTAGGAGGATGCCAGCTATGAGCATCGGAGCCACTAGTCGATGAAAAGAGATTCCTCCGGCTTTTGCTGCCACTATCTCACGATGTGTCGTCATCCAGTGGACTGTGAAGACTGCTCCGAGGAGTGCTGCAATTGGGAAGCACCACTGGATGAAGAGTGGATACATGTAGACATAAGACATCGACACTTCTCCGAGGGAGAGCCCACGGTCGATGTAGTCGTCAAGGTGCTCCGCTAAATCACCGAGCACGAACAGTGGCGGTGCGCACAGAAGAAAGAGGCAGAAAAGAAGCAAGAAATTCTTAATGACTAGACGATCTAGGATCCTCATGGTCTCTCTTTCCCCGTCCGCGCTATAGATCGGCCAAAGAATCCGGTGATTGTGTCACCTATGCCTGTTCGGCCCGTTCCGGACGTGTGTCCCATACGGCGAAGAAGCGCAACACCAAGAGAAAAGAAGATCACATTGCCCAGCCACATTGTAATTGCAGGGCTAGCTACGCGGCGGTCTGCTAGCGCCTCCCCACCGAGCAGACCGACGTAGTAGATGAAAAAGATTACCCCTGAGGCGACAACTACGAATCCGACCCCGGCACTTGGGAATCGCAGCGCTAGAGGGGGGCCGATGAGGACGAACACGAGACAGGCGATTGCGATCGCGAGTTTCTTGTGGATCTCTACTCTGAACCGGTTTACCGATTGTTGCAGTGCCGCACCGCGAGCGGATCTCGCTCGAGCACCGGCTACGATTTGCCGAGTCATTGGGTCGCGTTGGATGTAACGCCCTCGGAGACTTCCCCCAAGCATGTCTCTCATTTGAGCACTTTCACTGGCCACAGCGGAGTCGGCTTCTGTCTCAAGGTTGAGTGCGACTCGCAGGGCTTGTTCTCCTTGGCTGCGGCTCTCTTGCAGTATTGTATCGAGTTGTGCCTGCCTTTCGTCCGCGTTATCGAAGAGCATTTTGAAGCCCATCTCGCGATCAGAGCGATCTCCCCCGCCTAATCTTCGCTCTAGCTCGTTGCCGACCTCACGAAGGGGGACTACCTGCTTGTCGAAGTAGAGGCGTTGGAATCCCCCAACCCTATCATTTTGCACCTCGTGCACGGCTCCGTTGTAGAGTGTCAGGTAGAGGTCTGTTCTCGCATCGTTGAATGCCATTTCGCCTGCTTCAGCGTATGTCGTACGCTGTCGCATTGGGTCGTTCGCGTCGAAGATTGTGATGTTTTCGAGTTCGTTAGTGTCGTGATCTATTCGGTCTGCGGTCAGGAAATAGCGGTTCACGCCTACTCCAGTTCGGAGTTCGTTCACGACCTGCTCACGGAGTTCTAGGGTAGGACTCTTGCGACCGATATCAAGCAGAAGGTTTTTTAGCGCGTGGTTTGATTCCGGAAGGACTGAATTATTGAAGAAAAGCATTGCAAGGGTGGCAATGGCACCGAGACCGAAAACCGGGAGTATCATTCGTGCTGGGCTTACACCGCCAGCGGACATCGCCGTGATTTCGTTCGAGGTCGCCATGTCACTGAAGGCGTAGAGAACAGCAACGAGCACCGCCATCGGGAGAGACAGCGCTATTGTATGCGGCAGCGATAGGAACAGGAATTCAACTACGACTTGCCAAGGTAGGCCCTTGCCCACTAGTGAGTCGACGCGCTGAGCGATGGCGTTGATGAATAGGAGGCCGGTAATCGTTGATAGCGCGAACAGGAACGGGCCTAGATGGGAACGTATCAGGTGTCTGACAAGCACTCCTTTACGCACTGAAGACTTCTCTCTGTTGATAGTGAATTTTGCTACCGCTTGTCACTCAGTCGTTACACCGTCGGTGCTAAGTGTGTTCGAAATCAAACTGTGGCAGGATCACAATGCTTTGTGCTCGCTCTCAAACCTTGTTCTGTTCCCGTCGTGATACCGAAACTCCTGACTCTGCTCGCATCTCTACTGGTCCCTGTGGTGACCGGGCCCGATGAGATGGGAGAAGAGAATACTGGAAATGTAATCGCCCCGTCGATTGAGGCACCTGCAGATACGATTCTTAGGCCGAATCTTGATCTCCCTGCAGTGGCCGTTGAGGTGGGGCTCTCGGCGATGCAGTCGGAACCTCACGTTACACTTGGGATGCGCCGGATTCGTGTTTCAGCGGACGGAGTTGGAACCCCGCGAAGCGAAGACCTAGCATCGTATAGAGAAGCCTCTGGGCTCTCTTACCGGCTGTCCCGAGGACGTCGAGCGTTCAGTCGACTTGGTCCGGGCGTGGATGTTGGGGCGCGGTTGATTGCTCCGTCCCCTCTAGATGTTGTTCTGCGGTCTAGAACTACTGAACCAGTTACCTCAGGAAGGATACTCTATCTGCCAACTGAGACGAGAAGATTCAATCCCATTCTTCCTAGCGATAAATCCCGGTTTGTCACCGAGTATGCGGATCTCGCCTTGAATGTTCGAAGCCGAATGGAACTCGGTGGTGATTGGACACGTTTCGAACCGTGCGATGCCCGGTTTGGTGCGGGATGTAATCCGTCGATAGTTCCGCAGTTGAGTCCCGATTTGCAGTTCGGGGTTCAGGTCAACGGCACGATATTGGACCGAGTCACCGTCGATGTCGACTTTGATCAGTCCCGAGAGTTTGATGCGGCCAACCGAATCAACTTTTTCTATGAAGGTGGAAAGGACGATGTACTGCATCGTCTAGAGGTCGGGGATGTCACGTTTCGACTTCCTCAATCACGTTTTCTGACGGAAGGACTTCCTGCCGGTAATTTTGGTTTTCAGGCCGAGGGTCAAGTTGGCCCGGTGGACTTTCAGACGGTATGGGCCCAGCAGCGAGGGGACCTTAACTCTCGATCATTCCAACTCACTGGTTTCGGCGATCAACGCGCATTTGTGCAAGAAGATACTTTGGTCCTAGATGATGCCGACTATGTCCGTGGACAGTTCTTCTTCTTGGTCGATCCTTCCCAGATCGACCGATATCCGCACGTCGATGCTCTTGAACTCGACCCGGCATCAGCTCCTGCGTCAATCGCTCCGGGCGATCAGCTTATCCAGCTATATAGATTTGAGGACGATCCCGTTTTTCAACAGCAGGTTGAGGGTTTTATCCAGCTCGACGCTGTAGCTGACGATGGCGTGAACCCTCCGGTCCGCGAGTCCGGTTGGTTCCGGAACCTTCAGCAAGGTTCGGATTTTTTCGTCCATCCAAGTGGGCTCTGGATTGCTCTGAGGCAGCCCTTAAGTCGCGAGGAGATGTTGGCCGTCACGTACATCACGGCGGCGGGTGACACAATAGGAGACTACAACCCGGAGCTTGTATACAACCAGGGAGGGCGCCCGGAACTCAGGCTTCTAAAGGCTTCGGGAGCTAACCATCAGCCCGGTCGTCCTACTTGGGACCTTGAGATGCATCAGGTCTACCGGGTCTCTGGATCGGCGGACGTAGAGCCCGGGTCAGTATCTCTCTCGGTCTCTCTCGGGGAACTCTCGGCAGGGCGCACCTTCAAGCGTAGCCCGTACGGAGCCGACATCACGTTCCTACGTCTGTTTGGGTTGGACGAAGAAGCCCCTCTTGATGCGCTGGATCCAGCATTCATCTACTCTCCGGGCCTTGAATTTTTTCAAGATCAGCCTCCTGTGCAGGGATCGTTTATCGTCTTCCCGACGCTGCGCCCGTTCTCCCAGCCCCCTCCCGTAGAGTCACTCAGACTCAGCGAGGGTCTAACCCAGGCGATTCTTGGAGACGATGCGAACCAAGCTATCTACGAAGAAGAAGACCCGTTCGAGAGAGTGAATTCCGGTCGATTTCGGCTGACCTTCTCTTACCGCTTACGCTCGGAAGGAGTGATCTCGGCCTTTTCTCTCGGGGCCTTTGGAATTAGGGACGGGAGCGAGCGGATTTTTCTTGGTGATCGCGTGCTGACGCGAGGTGCAGACTACGAAATAGACTACAACGTGGGTCAGGTTCAGTTGCTGGAACCAGATTTGCTCTTCGCATCGTCCCCGGATGCGACTGTCCGTGCAACGTGGGAACAGAGATCGCTTTTTCAAGTTACGCCGACTCAAGTTGTTGGGCTGCGTACAAGTAGTGCACTGGGTAGTGGGGGTGGAATAGATTTCTTGGGGTTGTACCAATCTGAGCGTTCGGTGGTTACACGTCCGATTCTTGGGACCGAGCCGGGTGCTGCGTTTCTTAGTGGCTTGAGTGGTCGGTACGATATGTCGCTTGGTTGGTTCGATCGCTTTTTGGAAAAGATTCCCGGCCTGAACTTTGACGGGGCGTCGTCGCTCTCGGCCGATGGAGAGGTGGCTTTGTCGATTCCGAACCCCAATACACTCGATCAAGCCTTCGTGGACGACTTCGATGGCACTGCACAGCTCTCGGTCGGTCTGACGTCACAGAATTGGCAGCTTTCCAGTGCTCCGACAAAACGGGACGGAGCTGAGGTGGTAATGCCAGCGGTCGTGGACGAGACCACGGCTGCCTCCTTGGTTTGGCAGAATCGATGGATTCTTCTTGCCCCGAACGGAGACAGCCTCGGGGTGCGAGAGGGCTTGTTCCCACGAACTGACATTGATAATCAGATTCGGCTCGCAGGATCTGAGCTTCGTGAGCCAGGGCTGAGGCTCAGTCTGGGCAGTTCGTTAGCGGAGGGTCAGCCCGGTTGGCGCTCCGTGATGACTCCATTGTCGACAAACGGACTGGATCTTACTAAGACTGATTATCTAGAATTTTACGCTTCACATGACGGGGCACTAAGCCTGATCATTGATCTGGGTACTGTGAGTGAGGACGCCTTCTTCGTCGGTTCATTCAACGCCACGAGTGGGTCCCGGAGTGACGGTCGATCCTGGGGATTGGGAAACCTTGATCAAGAGGCTGACCCTCGTCTTGGTGAAATCTGGAGCGATATCCGGGACGAGTTAGGCGTGTGGGGAGAGACATGTTTGGCCGAGCGTGGGAGCATTTATCCACTAGGTGATTCGAGATCGGTATGTACGAGAGGTAACGGTCGACCGGATTCGGAGGATTTGGATGCTGATGGCAATTTAGATACTGCTGAGCGGCACCTGAGATATGTCGTTTCTCTCGATGGCTCGTCACCGTTTCTTGCGCGCAATCGTTCCGAGACGGGAACCGATTTCCAGCTTTATCGAATTCCTTTGCGGGGTGCGGGTGCGGTAGAGGTCGGTGGGTCGATCACTGAGGCTGATCTTAGAGCCATCCGGCACCTGCGAGTCACGGCTGTTGGAGCAGAGGGAGGATTGGAACTCGCGCGAATGCGCCTGATAGGGTCCCGTTGGATTAAGCGGTCTGGAGATGGTGTGCTTGACGGGATTGTTGGGGATACCCTTTCTCACATCGGCCGTGTTGAGGTTGCTTCAGTGTCTCAGGTGACTGAGGGAAGTGATTACGTATCACCTCCCGGTGTACTCGAAGAGTTAACGGATCCGACTCAGGCGTTCTCGGGGCAGGGTATTGAGTTCAACGAAAAATCTCTTGGTATCAAATTCGAGAGAATACCAGACGGAGCCCGAGCTGAAGTTTATTATCGATTCCCTCAGCGGCCGCGGGATTTTTTGTCATACCGAGAGGCAAGATTATGGGCGATCGCAAAGGACGGAGACTTTGGTCCGACTCGGGCAAATCGATTCTTCCTTAAAGTCGGCAGTGATCCAGAAAACTTCTACTTGTATAGAACACCACTGAGTCCGCCCGTCGGTCCCGGACTCACTGGGGCAGACTGGCTTCCAGAGGTCCGGGTAGACTTCGGCGTATGGTTAGATCTGAGAAGGCAGGCTGAGGAGCTAGTGTCAATGGCACCACCTGCACCAGGCGATCCCCCTGTGCAGATTTGGTCCGCAGACTCGACCTATGCAGTCGTGCTAGCTGATCGTGGTCGGGCTCCAAATCTTGCCGCAGTTAGAGAGATCTCCATCGGAGTCTGGAACGAGACCGGTCAGTCAACTTCAGGAGAGATTTGGGTCGACGAGCTTCGTTTAGGTCAGGCGGTAAATGATGTTGGGATCGCGAGTTCCCTCAACGTTGCGGTGGACGGAGCGGGAGTAATTCAAACCCGCCTTAATATGACAGACAGAGGCGCATTCTTTCGACAGTTGCGTGACCGGCCGACTTACCAAGACGATCGAACACTTAACCTGTTCAGCTCGCTAGCCGTCGATCGATGGTTTCCAAGCAGCTGGGGCGTCGACATGCCCGTTACTTTTGAAGTCTCGCAGTCGAGTCAGGCTCCGGTACTGCTAGCAAACTCCGACGTACGGGTGAGCCAAATAGCAAACCTGCGTGATACGAATGCGGGCCAGAGGCGTGTCGGTATCTCGATGCGTAAAAGAACCCAAAGTTCTAATCGAGTTGTAGGGTTTTTGGTTGACGGGTTAGATGCTCGTGCATCGTATGCCACTGCTGATGGTTCGACTATCACCACCGAAAATGAATCCAGCACCGTAGATGCGGGGGTCGGGTGGACTAGTGTTCCCCAGTCGCGAGAAATCGGGCTTGTACCAACGCAGTTGCGGGGTTTAGTGCGGACACTGCTCCCCGGATTTCTCGAAGATAAGGTAGCTGATGCCAGGCTACGCCTGACACCAGAACGCGTCTCTTTGAGCACTTCGTATTTCCAGCAAGACAGTCGGGTGGTGCGATACGAAACGATTGTTCGTTCAGCTGGTGACCAGCAGTCGGTGGCAACGCTTAGGCCTCGAGAGCTCATGCAGGTGGCAGCAGATGTGCGCCTGAGGCCGCTCCCCTCACTCGTCGCAGACATGAGGCTGTTGCAGTCCCGTGACCTTTTGCAGCCTGAGGAGACGGTTACGGACGAAAATGTTCAGCAAATCATCCGGGAGCAAAGGAGCGAGTGGTTGGGTTTAGATTTTGGTTGGGAGACCACGCGGACGCTGAGGACTGACGTTGGGTATCGACCGTCGATCTTCTCGTGGTTACGAACGGACTTCGATTGGACGACGGTCTACCAGTCTGATCGAAATACAAACTTCATCGAGCAGTCAATCCAGCTAGCGGATACGATGATGACGCTTACTCGGAACGCTCAAGGACAGCGAGACTGGGGGGGCACAGTGTCTCTAAGCCCTTCAGCTTTAGCTGTGAGTTGGTTTGGGTCGTCAGTTGAGGGGGAGGACGAGGGTATAGCTCAGCTTCGATCTATCCTAAGCGCAATCCGTCCACTCAGCGCCACTTATCGCGATGGGATCACCTCAAGGTTTAATCGAGATCCAGTGGACCCTCGCTTTGACTATCAGTTGGGCTTCGGGGGCCGAGATCGGTACCGGTTCGTCGACGCTGACACCGCTGCGACACTTACGGATCGCGCAAGCTGGCGACTTTCGTCTGGGGTGGGGCTTCCTGGCGGTGCGGGTTTACAAGTGGGTTATCTGTGGAGTGATTCAGAAACCCTAGATGTCAGGAGTGATCGCAACACACGACAGAAGACCTGGCCTGACGTGCAGGCGACACTTCCTGCTATACGTTTGCCGTCCTTCACTGGCATTCGGAGTATAAACCTCTCCTCAGGAATCGTCCGGACCGAGCGTGAGATCACGTTCGGAGGGCGTGCACTTCAACGCCGATTTGACTCTGATCTCCAGGTTCCTCTTGACGTATCGATTCAGTGGCTTCGGACCCTTGTGACTGCGTATAGGGGAGCTTGGCGCGATGGCAACGGTTTAGACCCGACGGGAGATACTGAACGCCAAGTGCGGAATCATCGAATTTCCTTGAACACGCAGCTCCTTCTAGTGGGAGGATTAGCTTCGAGCCTGGATCGGCCGATCTCACTCTCAATCATCGGCACTTATAGAAGTGAGCTAAATTGCCGAATCACAGTGGCCGGAGAGGAATGTGTACCGTTTATAGACCAAGTTCTACGAACAGTAAGCCTTCAGGCGGACACGAGTCTTCGCGGTTTTTCTTTCGGCTTGAGGGTTAGTTATGACGACCGTCAGTCCTTCGTTGGGCAACAGACGGGATCGACTCAGTTTCAGGTAGGTCTTTTTGGGCAACTCGATTTTGGAACAGCTGACTTTCCTATCGGTCCGGTTCGTTGATTGGTCGAAGTTTGAGTTGTGCCCCTCATTGGGATGCCCGCGACTGCAAAGTACGTCTGTAGAGTCCTCATTGAGTGTGATAGCTGCCGATGAGGGGTGGACGCTAATCGATGTTGCAGCGAGGATGAACGGTCCCGAGAGCTCACTTTGGAGCGGCTGTGCCCATTGATTTACTGACCACCTTGATGCTTGTGGGTGCTGGCTTTGTTGCGGGGACTATCAACTCAATTGCAGGTGGAGGATCACTACTGACTCTGCCTCTCCTAATCTTTATCGGCCTGCCTGCGACGGTTGCCAACGGAACAAACCGGATCGCGATTCTGGTTGGAGGGATTGGGGCGAGCGCCAGTTTTCATCGAAAAAAACTCATTCCTTGGGCGTGGGTGAGATTCGCATTGCCATCGGCCTGTGTTGGTGTGGCAATAGGAACATGGTCAGCGATGGAGATCGGTGACGCGGCGTTTGAGCGAGTCTTGGCAGTCATTCTAGTTCTTGCCGCCGCATGGATGATCTGGCAACCTGTAAGGCCCCCGGAAGAAACAGAAAGCCTGTCCCCTGACCCAGAGAGGCGTTGGCTCTTGTTAGGCGCCTTTTTTTGCCTCGGATGCTACAGTGGTTTCATACAGGCTGGTGCGGGTTTTCTTTACCTAGCACTTCTTTCGGCAAACGGACTTGATCTTGTGCGGGCGAACGCTGTCAAGGTTCCGCTCCACATAGCGTTCACCTTGGTTGCGATCCCTTTATTCGCTCTTGGCGGGGGTCTTGATTGGTCCGCCGGTCTTTCCCTAGCGGTTGGTCAGTTTTTTGGCGCGAAGCTAGGAGTTCACCTGCAGGTCTTAAAAGGTCAGGCTTGGGTACGAAATGTACTGACCGTCGCCATAGTGGTGTTCGCGTTACGGCTGATGTTGAGATAAAGGTTGAGCTGGCCGACCTGCAGGCGGCCGGCCAGCTAGCAGGGACAGAGGCTAGTAGCGGTAATGCTCCGGCTTGTACGGCCCTTCTTTTGGCACGTTGATGTAGCCCGCTTGCTCTTCTGAGAGTTCCGTTAACTTCGCTCCGAGTTGGTCTAGGTGCAGACGGGCTACCTTCTCGTCTAGGTGCTTCGGTAATACGTAGACCTTGTTGTCGTATCGGTCCTTGTTTTGAGCTAGTTCGATCTGGGCGATCACTTGGTTGGTGAACGATGCGGACATGACAAAGCTAGGGTGTCCTGTAGCACAGCCGAGGTTCATTAGCCGTCCCTCCGCGAGTATCAACACTGAGTGACCCTCTGCAAAAGTCCACTCATGATACTGGGGTTTGATTTGTGTTTTTTGGACCCCAGGGACACGCTCAAGGCCGGCCATGTCAATTTCGTTGTCGAAGTGTCCGATGTTCGCAACGACAGCTTTGTCCTTCATCCTAACCATGTGCTCGGCGGTGATGATGTCCTTGTTACCAGTTGCCGTTATGAAGACGTCGGCGGTTTCGAGCACGTCTTCTAGGCGGACTACTGTGTGACCTTCCATACATGCCTGCAGAGCACAGATTGGATCTATCTCAGTAATGAACACCCGCGCACCCTGTGCCTTCAGCGCTTGGGCACACCCTTTGCCCACATCACCGTACCCAAGCACAACGGCTTTTTTCCCCGAGAGCATGACGTCTGTCGCTCGATTGAGCCCATCTATCACCGAATGTCTGCAGCCGTAGAGATTGTCGAACTTTGACTTGGTTACCGAATCGTTGACGTTAATCGCAGGAAAAAGAAGCGTGTCATCTTTCTCCATCTCATAAAGTCGATGCACACCGGTTGTGGTCTCTTCGCTGACGCCTTGGATGTTGCGTGTGAGTCGATCAAAACGACCCGGATCCTCTTCGAGAGTCCGGCGCAATAAGTCAAGGATTACTCCCCACTCTTCGGACTCTCTGTCTGCGTCGAATTGTGGTACTCGGGCGGCGTCGCCAAACTCTACACCTTTGTGAAGGAGAAGGGTTGCGTCACCACCGTCATCTACGAGAAGGTCTGGTCCTGATCCGTCCGGCCATTCAAGCATTTGGTCGGTGCACCACCAGTATTCCTCTAAACTCTCCCCCTTCCATGCAAACACTGGTGACCCTTTAGGCTCTTCAACTGTTCCGTTCCTGCCCACTACTACGGCTGCCGCCGCATGATCTTGGGTCGAGAAGATGTTGCAAGACACCCATCGAACATCTGCGCCCAGATCTACAAGCGTTTCGATGAGAACCGCTGTCTGTACCGTCATGTGCAGAGAACCAGCGACCTTAAGGCCGGCTAGCGGCTGCTGCGGGCCGTACTCTTTGCGTGCCGCTATGAGGCCGGGCATCTCCTGCTCCGCGAGCCGGATTTCATTACGTCCCCATTCTGCGAGGGAGAGGTCCGCAACCTTGTAAGGTGGGCGTTCTTTCTTGTCTGATATTCTCGTTTCGGGCATTACAGCACTCTGTGTCATTGTTCCTCAGTTGTTGTTTTAGTCGGCAGTTACGCCGAAGTGGGTCTGTTCAAGACGAGATGCCTCAGGCACTTGCTGAGGCGAGAAATAGCAGGGGACCGCTGGCGTCTGGATCGTGTGTCAGCTCATGAAAGCGAATTGAACTGAACTCCTCATTCTTCAGCCATGCTTCTAACTGCTCAAACTCGAAACCGGGCCAAACATGGCCCATGTTTTCTGAGAAAGAGGCGCCACGGTCGTGTCTACGCATGTCTAGCACTAGCACTCGCCCCCCGGGTGCTAAAGTGCGTCGAACCTCAGAAAGAACCTGACGTGGGTCGACTATGTAATGAAGGACCAAGGCAAGGATGGCGAGGTCGAGCTCTTTGTCATCGATGGGCAGCGACTCTAGCTCTCCGCAGCGGAGTTCTGCATTCGCCATGTCACTAAGCCTAGCCTGAGCTGTGCTTAGCATAGCCGGAGACCGATCAATGCCAATTGTGCGACGAGCGAAAGGGGTGATCCGTGCCGTGAGGGCTCCTGTACCACAGCCCAGGTCTCCAACCACCCAGGTCGGATCGATCAGGCCGAGCAGGGGTCCCAGCCCCGTAGCGGATCCGAAAAGCTCAGCACGCGCCCGATCCCACTCGACTGCCGATTCAGAGAAGAATGCGCTAGCGCGCATGCGACGCTCGTCTAGCACAGGTTGAGCCCGCTCCGCGTCGGCACGGTACACCGGAAGCTCTCTGATTTCATTGTTTACGATGCGCCATAGTGCGCGCGTTGAATCTTCTAGTTGTGGATTGAGGTGGTAGTGCCTCTTTCGTCCTTCGGTCCGAGCCTTTACCCACCCCTCATTCGCTAGGGTTTTGAGGTGGCGGCTGACCGTTGGTTGGGGCATTTGGAGCACGGAGCACAGTTCAGATACAGTGAACTCACTTCCGTCTAGGAGCGCCAACATCCGAGTCCGGGTTCCGTCACCGAGCGCATTGAGGCGCTCTAGTATAGGGGATGCATTTAATATATTCATAGATTCGGATATAAACATATAAATAGAGGGCGGTTGTACAAAGGGTTTACAGTCTTAGTTTGCGATTGCCCAGTTAAGAGAAAGAATACGAAAGGGAGGAAGGGTTGCTGCAGAGTCATCCTGCTCACAGCGACGTTGTCTATCCGTCAGCGATTCCGTTCGTCGCGACCCATCTAGTTTGTTTGGGAGCGATCTGGACCGGCGTGCCCTTGCGAGCTCTCGTGGTGGCTTCAGTTCTCTACGTTGTTCGCATGTGGGCGATAACGGCAGGGTATCATCGGTATTTCAGTCACCGGACGTATAAGACGAGTCGCGTGATGCAGTTCTTGATTGCGTTTCTGGGACAGACGTCCGCCCAGCGCGGCGTGATTTGGTGGGCCGCTGTGCATAGACACCATCATCTGCATTCAGACACCGAGCACGATGTGCATTCTCCTCGGCACCACGGTTTTTTGTATTCCCATGTCACATGGATTTTCAATCCGAGCAACTGGGAACCGGATTATGGAACCGTGAAGGATCTAACACGCTATCCGGAACTTGTTTGGCTTGACCGTCACACATATCTGCCGGCGATTCTGTTGGGTTTCGGAGTTTGGCTTGTTGGCGGATGGGCCATGCTCGTAGTGGGCTTCTTTTGGAGCACAGTCGTTCTTTTTCACTGCACGTTTTTTATTAATTCTCTCGCCCACGTTTCGGGCTCTCAGCGGTATCTCACCGGTGACGATTCTCGCAACAATGTGTGGCTCGCGTTGATCACTCTCGGTGAGGGTTGGCACAACAACCATCACCACTACCAGAGTTCGACTCGGCAAGGTTTTCGTTGGTGGGAGATCGACATCTCCTACTATGTCCTCAAGGTCATGTCGTGGTTCCGCCTTGTCTGGGATCTGCGTGCTCCGCCAGAGGAAATAGTCAGGGGCGAGCGACCAGTGGGCAGGAAGGTTGTGGAGAGGGTTGCTAACGAGCTCGCTGAGGCCTTCAATATTGAGGGGATCTCTTGGGCTGTTCGCGAAGCTTGGTATGAGGCGCATCCGATCGAAGATTTGTCGGATTGTGTTGGACGCGCCAGAACTCAGATGGAGGAACGATTGACTGAGATGTCATTCCCTCACTTGCCGACTGTCCCGGAACTCAGAGATAAGGCGGAGGAGATGTTTCAGGAGTCGCACTCACTCGACGCTATCGTTAACCGGACCCATGAGATACTTGCCATCGCAGTCGCTCGGCATCTGTGCGAGAGAGCGATTGCCTCAGGGTGATTTGTAGGATCGCTAGGAAACCGCTTGCACTAGCTTACCTCACGGCGCAATCTTCGCCGTGAATCCTGAGTCGCGGTAAGAAACTGCGACTCGTTGCCACTGACTAACGGGCATACCGCATGGAGTCCTTCCTCAACAGCTTTCTCCAGCCGATCGTCGACTTCGCGAACGACTACATTATCAACATTGGGATCCCCTTTGGAGGTGAACAAGTCGCCTTCATGGTCATCCTTCTATTGGGAACCGGGTTTTACCTGACGGTTCGCACCGGTTTCGTCCAGATCACTCGTCTGGGACACGGTTTCGGGGTTACCACTGGGAAATACGACGATCCCGACGACCCCGGTGATGTCTCCCACTTCCAGGCGCTAACGACTGCGCTTTCGGCCACCGTTGGTATCGGTAACATAGCCGGTGTGGCAATGGCGATTCACTGGGGAGGTCCCGGAGCACTCTTCTGGATGTGGGTAACTGCGTTCTTGGGGATGGCTACCAAGTTCTCTGAGGTGACTCTAGCGCAGAAATATCGAACAACGGATGAATTCGGAAATGTTGCTGGTGGCCCGATGTACTACATCGAGCGTGGCCTTGGTGCCCAATGGAAGCCGATGGCTGTCTTTTTTGCAGTCATGCTCGCGTTCACGGCCTTCTTTACCGGTAACGCAGTTCAGGCGAACACTGTAGCCGATCAGATGAACAGCGCCTTCGGCATTCCGATGGTAGTAATGGGTGCTATCACCTCGGTCATAGTGGCTGCAGTTATTCTCGGAGGAATAGGACGGATTGGGAGGGTTACGGCTTTTCTCGCTCCGTTCATGGCTGCGATCTACGTGTTCGGCGCCTTAGTGATCCTGGTGCTTAATTTAGGGAGTGTGCCGGGAGCTTTTGCAATGGTGGTTACAGAGGCGTTCAATCCCCAAGCCGGAGTTGCGGGCATAGGGATCGGAGTCTTTATGGTTACGATGATGTGGGGAGTCCGACGAGGTCTGTTTTCGAACGAAGCTGGTCAGGGTTCCGCACCTATTGCGCACGCAGCGGCGAAGACAGACGAGCCTGTCTCTGAGGGCGTGGTGGCTCTTCTTGAACCACTTATCGACACACTTGTCATCTGTACCCTGACAGGGTTGGTGATCGTGGTCACCGGCACACATGAGCAGCGGTTTCCGACCGAGGTGACGCTGGGTGGTGGTGATATTACTTGGACCGCCGAGGTGGAGACGAACCGTTACGCTGGCGTAGATGCACCACAATCAATCGAGATCGCCGACGGTCTGCATGTGAATACGGGCGTGGGTGCAGCGATGGTTTCTTGGCACGAAGCTAGTGTTGAAATGCTGTATACAGACGTTGCGCAAACACAGCCCTTTACAGGGACGATCTATCCAGGAAGCGGTGAGGCGAAGGCTGACGATGGTGCGACGTACACCTCGCTTTACGGCAACGCAGTTGAGAATGGGGCCCCGATTACGGCAGAAGCTTTCCGACAGGGGCTGGCGCCCCTTGGTGACTGGGGCCACTTCATAGTTGTGTTCGGAGTGCTTCTTTTTGGGATTTCGACTGCGATTTCCTGGAGCTATTACGGAGACCGCTGCGCTTACTATCTGTTTGGAAAGAGGGCGATACTTCCCTATAAAGCACTCTTTGTTCTGGCACACTTCACCGGTGCTGCGATTCCTTTGGCCGTTGTGTGGGCTCTCGGTGACGTAGCACTAGCGATCGTAATCTGGCCGAACCTCATTGCGCTGATTTTACTGGCTCCTGTAGTAGCAGCAGAGACTCGTAGCTATTTCGAGCGTAAGCCTTACGAGGCGATCTCTTCAAGACGAGAGGCCATCAGTGACTGATTCACGTCTTTTGCGGTCTTAGCATGATCACGGGGGGTGGGGCGACCATAAGCAAAAGGTAGTCCCGCCCCTTCTTGATAAGGTTTGCTGGCGTGCCTTGGTTTCTTAGCTTCAAGGTCTCGACATAAAGACCTTTAGGTTCCTGTTGGTAGAAAGACCGGTATGGGCGAGAGCGCCCGCCTCACAAGAGAAATCAACGCCAAGGAGTTCCGCAGAAATGGCCTACCCTTTCCAGCTTCCTGATCTGGGCTTTGAGCATGACGCCCTCGAGCCTCACATTGACGCACAAACCATGGCTATCCATCACGGCAAGCATCATGCCGGATACACCAGCAAGCTAAATGCGGCACTGGAAAGCCATAACGATCTCCATGAAAGGTCAGCGATCGATTTAGTCTCGAATCTAAACACGATTCCTGAGGAGATCCGAGGAGCCGTTCGTAATAATGGAGGTGGTTACGTCAATCATACTCTCTTTTGGGATGTGATGACTCCGGGGGGTGCAGAAGCCCCGATTGGGGACCTCGCCCTAGCGGTGGATGCGGCCTTCGGGTCACTAGACGAATTCAGGACGCAGTTCCAGGCGGCGGCCGGAGGTCAGTTTGGATCTGGGTGGGGTTGGCTTTGCTCGGATGCTGCGGGGGCTCTGTCTGTTCAGGCAACACCGAATCAGGACAGCCCGCTCATGCATGGCCTAACGCCATTACTCGGGGTCGACGTGTGGGAGCATGCCTACTACCTAAGGTATCAGAACCGTCGGCCGGACTATCTGTCTGCTTTCTGGAGCATTGTTAATTGGGATCGTGTCTCAGCTCGATACAACGATGCTCGAGAAGTATGACTCCCTAGGCGTGAGTAGGATCTCGGTTCGATAGGGTCGGTCCCATCCGTGCAGCAGGGGAGTGTTGAACACTGAGAAAGCTCTTGGTGTCGCGGCTTTGATCTACTCGTTCAGATTATCGTTCTGTTTTAAAAGCTAGGGTCTGCCAAGGAAGAATGTTTCATAATCCTTGCGCGTGTAAACAAATGTTTACTACTGTAGTGCGACTACACTAAGATTCTCCGAAACACAGGTTTTGAATCGATAAAGAGATGATTCTGAATCGCATTCATTCTCGGCTGCTGCCACTGGCACTATTTGGTGTTTCCATCGCTGCTGTGATTGCGGTCTCCCCGTGTTCCGCAATCGCACAATCGCTTCAAGGATCGCGGTCGTCCATGGATCGTCAGGTCCAGATGGCGCGACAACATGACTACACGTTTATCGATACCCCTGAGCGTGTGCGTTTTTTTGTAGATCAAGGGTGGTTAGTCCGGATTGAGTCAACTCGTGACTTTATTGTGAAGAACGATGTGCGCTATCCGTTCGCTCGTCCTGAAGTTCGGCTCTTTGCCGAGCGCCTTGGAGCCCAGTACCGGCGGGCGTGTGGAGAGCAGCTTGTTATCACGAGCCTGACGCGTCCAACCACAAGACAGCCTCGTAATGCATCCGATAGGTCGGTGCACCCGACCGGAATGGCGCTAGACCTGAGATACAGTTGGAACCGTGCTTGTCGTGAATGGTTGCAGGGGGTCCTTTCGAGTCTAGAGAGACAGGGGGTGCTTGAGGCAACCCTAGAGCGTAGTCCACGCCACTACCACGTCGCACTCTTCCCCCGGCCCTACGCCGACTATGTAACTTCCTTGCTGGCTCGAGGGGTGGGTGAACCGGATATGCTGGAATACAGAGTGCGGCGAGGCGACTCTTTGTGGACCATTGCCCGAGCGCACGACACTACGGTCGATGAACTTCGGGATAGGAATGGGATTCGAGGCAGCCGTATTTACATTGGTCAGGTCATCGACGTCCCTCAAGGCGGTTGAGCCTGGTCACAGAGGTCCTGACTCCAGGTGAACTCCTAGAGCTAGAGCGCTACGAGCTGATCACGTCGCTCGTGGTGCCTCGTCCGATTGGATGGTTGTCGACCAGAAGCGCAGATGGCGTTCCAAACCTTGCACCTTACAGCTTTTTCAATGTGCTATCTGTCCACCCGATGTTGGTGGGGGTCTCGATTGGCCAGAAGAAGTCGGGGATGAAAGACTCGCTCGCGAACATCAGAGAGCTTGGTGCTTTTTGTTTGAATATCGTGTCTAAAGAATTAATTGAGCAGATGAACGATTCATCAGCCAGCGTGCCGCCCGAGGTCGATGAGTTCGCGCTTGTCGGGCTAACTCCGGTTGATTCCGATCGTGTGGCCGCCCCTTTTGTTTCTGAGTGTAAGGCAGTGCTGGAGTGCGAAGTTACCCAAGAGGTCGGGTTGAGTGGATACAATACGTTGGTCGTTGGTGAAGTCGTCGGTATCCGACTAGACTCTTCGCTTCGGAAAAAACGAGGGACGAGCATTATTTTTTCGGAGGATCTTAACCCGGTCGGAAGAATGGGTGGGTCAGGATATTCGATCGTGGATGAAGTATGTCGATTGGTTCGGCCAGATTCTCGCTGAGACCACGCAAAGGGTTTCCCATCGGATTACCTTTTCAGCTTTAGTTGGTTGAACCGTCAATAGAGTCCTGAAAGATGAATTTTCCCAAGAGCGCTGGACCACGGGATCTCGACGGCGACTTGGCGTGGGATCGAGTTCGACTCTCGGTTGTCATCCCGGTATATAATGAAGTCCAAACTGTAGAAACACTTCTAAGCCGGGTGCGGGATGTGCCCCTCTGGCTGGAAGTCATAGTCGTCGACGATGGGTCGACTGACGGGACGAGTGAGTTGTTAGCCAGGTTAGAAGGCGACCTCATCGATCGGTTGATAAGTAAAAAAGTGAATCAGGGAAAGGGTGCTGCTTTACGCACCGGATTTAAGCATGCCACCGGGGACGTGGTGGTTGTCCAGGATGCGGATATGGAGTACGACCCTCATGAGTTCCCGAGGCTGCTTCAGCCTATCCTCTCCGGTAAGGCTGACGCGGTCTACGGATCACGTTTCTTGGGTGGTCCGCACAGAGTCCTGTTCTTCTGGCATTCTGTCGGAAACCGTTTCCTGACCCTGCTCTCAAATATGTTTACCGACCTGAACCTGACTGACATGGAAACGTGCTACAAAATGGTTCGGCGGGAGCTACTAGATGAGTTGCCCCTGTCTGCAAATCGGTTTGGGATTGAGCCGGAAATTACGGCAAGGCTAGCACAGGCCGGTGCTCGCATTTACGAACTCCCGATCAGTTACCATGGTCGCTCGTATGCTGAGGGCAAGAAGATTGGGTGGAAAGATGGAATCTCAGCACTTGGATGCATCGTCAAATACAATCTATTCAGTCAAAAAGCTAAGTTATGGGCTCGTCCGTCGATTGCGCTCTGGGACAGTGAAGAGAGATTCAGCTCGAAGCTGAACGATAGCGGTCAGGTGCCTTGAAGTGATTCGATTTCGGGTGAATGCTTTACACTGATTTATAGATGGGTCAGGAGGTGGGTTCACAGCTCGTTTTGGCTTGTCGGTTCTTTCCGGGTTGTGCCAAGTTAGTAGACTCGCTGGTCAAATCAGATTTCGTTTCTGCGAGGACCCGTGTCAGAAAACATCTCGTTTGGATTATGAAAATGCAGCAAAGCAAAGGCTTCACTGTTGTCGAGCTCCTTATCGTAGCTGTCATCATTGC
>CENY01041655.1_pt1 | contig 68734 bp, 62 predicted proteins | sample 356181 | NCBI WGS metagenome assembly CENY01 (sample SAMEA2619840, study PRJEB7988) | marine metagenome | isolation source: saline water (ENVO:00002010), including
TGAGAATGAGCCAGACCCATTTAAATATGGAGGGGTATATCCACCAAATGTTTATCTAGTACGTGGTAAAAATAGATCCGTCTTTATTGACACTGCACACGGAAAACCCGAGGAAATTCAAGCACATATTTCTGTTTGGGAGTCGGAAGGTAATCCTGAAATGGCCGGAATTATTTTAACTCACAGGCATAGTGACCATATAGGTGGAGCGCAAGCATTAAGTGAGCAAATAACCGCACCAGTGATATCTACTTCTGTAGAAAAAATCGCCATAGAAAAAGAATCAACTGCAACTGTTGGTATAACCCCTCAGGATGGAGAGCAACTGGATTTAGGGGAGACAACCTTAGAATTTATCCACACCCCGGGCCACACGATGGGTAGTCTGTGTATTTATTTGAAAGAAGATAAAGTACTTTTCACAGGCGATAACATTTTAGGATTAGGAACCACCGTTATTTCTCCAGATGAAGGGGACATGACTTCCTACATCAAATCCCTTCACAAAATGTTGAATTATGACATTGAAAAAATATGTCCTGGACACGGTCCTGAAATAGATGCTCCAATAGAAAAAATTCACGAATTAATTGACCATAGACACCAACGTGAATTACAAATGCTTGATTTAATCGGTTCTGGAAAGAATTCTATGGACGATATTTTCAACGCAATATACAGAGATATACACCCAGGTCTTCACAACACTGCAAGACGACAAATACAAGCCCATATTAATAAATTAGTGGAAGAGAAAAAGATTGAACAAACCGGTAATATTTACCGAATAGTTCATTAAATTGGAGATACCCTATGACTTTTTCAAATGCCGATGTTTTTCCTATGGGAACTACAGTCAACTCTAAAGGAGTTCTTGAAATAGGAGGATGTGACATTGTTTCTCTCGCTAAAACACATGGAACCCCGCTTTATGTTTACGATGAAAACACCATAAGGAGCATGGCACGTGCTTTTGTAGGTGAATTTACGTCTAGATACTCAAAAACTTCTGTCGCATACGCCTCAAAAGCTTTTCTTAATTTAGCAATGGCCAAAATAGCCACCGAAGAGAACCTCTCACTCGACGTTGTTTCAGGAGGAGAGGTGGCAGTCGCAAACGCAGCAGGATTCCCCTGTAGCAAAATGTACTTTCACGGAAACAACAAAACCCCACAGGAACTTTCTGAAGCGATAGATTTGGGTGTTGGAACCATAGTGGTAGACGGTTTCCAAGAACTGGATTTATTGAACTCAATAGCTAAATCTAAAAACGCTGTACAAGGAATCATGTTGAGACTGTCTCCATCTGTCGATGCTCATACCCATGCTCATACCACAACAGGCATACTGGATGTGAAATTTGGATTCTCAATAGAAACTGGTGAAAGTAGCATCGCCATCAAGCAAGCAATAGATTCCACTAATCTTGACCTCCAAGGAATACATTTCCATCTAGGGTCTCCAATTTTCGAATTGGAACCTTATTCAACTGCAATAGACACAGTGCTTGAGTATTTGAAGCCATTTTTTAGCCAAGGTCTAGAATTAAAAAAATTCAGTCCAGGCGGGGGATTCGCAATCGGATATCTTCAGCAGCAGCTACCTCCTTCGGTGTCAGATTATGCTGATGTGATCACCTCCATGCTGAAAAACAAATGTGAAGATTTAGGGATTGAATATCCTGAATTGATCATTGAGCCTGGAAGGTCCATAGTAGGAAGGGCCGGGGTTGCTATATATACGGTGGGTGTCACAAAAGAAATCCCAAATGTTCGAACTTATGTATCTTTAGATGGAGGCATGGGAGATAACATAAGGCCAGCCTTGTACGATGCTCAATATGAAGCCGTAGCTGCGAACAAAATGTCTGGAGAGAATGTCAACATTGTTACCCTCGCGGGCAAATATTGTGAAACAGGGGATATTTTAGTAAAAGATATTGACCTACCCAAACTAGATGCAGGAGACATAGTTGCTATACCAGCATCCGGTGCATACTGCATAGCAATGTCCAGCAATTACAACATGAACCCACGTCCCGAAATTGTAATGGTTTCAGAAGGTAAAGCTAGAGTGATTAGAAAAAGAGAGACTTATCGAGATTTAATGGCGCTAGATTTACCGTAGCCAATCAATAGGGACCAAGACATAATAACCTCTTCAAAAAAACCAATTTTTGTCTACGCTATAGCAGCTATCAATATATCCCTTTGGATAATTTTAGAATTCTATGGAGGAAGTACAAACCCCTCAAACCTTCGCAGATTAGGAGCAATTGATTCCTATCTCATCTGGTCAGGAGAATATTGGAGACTCGCTACGGCAATTTTCCTCCATGTTGGCGCTTCCCATCTTGCAATAAACTCCATAAGTCTCGTTATTATGGGGGGCCTAACCGAGCGTTTATATGGACACTGGAATTTCCTTTCTATTTTCTTAATTACTGGACTGATAGGGAGCTCTGCAAGCTATTTGAATATTGCAAACGGAGTTGTTGGCGCAGGAGCTAGCGGTGCTATATTTGGATGCCTTGGCAGTCTCGTTTCTTATTTTTATGTCAGGAAACACAGGTTTGGGAAATCTGGGAAACAAACGTTCAACGGACTAATAATATTAGCAATAGTGAACCTTGCATTCGGATTCGTTATACCAGCGGTGGATAACTGGGCTCATATTGGCGGCTTTATTTCTGGACTGCTCTCAGGATACTTTTTGGTTCCCCCAAAAACTCCCACATTTGATACCGATTACAAGATAATACAGAATGGAAAGTCAACACAATTAATCTATGTCGTTATAGTGGGGTTGCTAATACTTATTTCTTTAATGGGAATAGGTCATTGGCTTTACGAACCACAAAATATTATTTCAGTATTCTAAGAAAACAGTTTCGCCGGGCTTTCTATTAAACGTTGCAGTCTTCTAAAAAAGCTTGCCGCGACGGCACCATCAACCACTTGATGATCTCCAGTTAGGCTTAATGTCATCATTTCTCTTACAACTACTTCTCCATCCCGCACAACAGGCTTTTGGAGGGAGCGGCCGACACCCAATAATCCAACCTGCGCCTGATTGAGTATTGGGGTGAATCCATCAACTGATCCTAAAATTGATATGGTGAAAGTTCCACCCATAAAATCATCTGGGCCTAGGTCACTGTTCTTTGCAGCTTCTGAGAGGCTTTTTACTTCTTTTGATATCTCTTGAATAGATTTTGAATTACTCTCTCTGATAACTGGTACTACCAAACCGTCGTCCAAAGCCACAGCAAAAGCCATATTAACCCTATCGAATTTAAGAATTGAGTCGCCCACCAACACACTATTGAGCGTTGGAACCCTTATCAATGCCTCACTTGTAGCTTTTATCAAAAATTCGGCCATACCTAAACCTTGTTCACGCCTAAGGTTTTGGGCTTCAGTTACATCAACCTCAAGGAAATAGGATAACTGCGCGGTATCAGCTAAGCTATTCCTCATGTTCGCGGCGATACTCTTTCTCATTCCCTGTAGTGGAGTTTCGGATATAGGGCGAGGCAACCCCTGTGGAGTCTGAGGTTTTGAGTTTACAGGAACCTCTGCTAAAGCCTTTACATCCGCCTCAACTACACGTCCTCTAGGTCCAGTAGGTACAACTTTTTCAAGATCTATCCCTAATTTGGCTGCGAGTTTTCTAGCACCTGGAGTGGACGGCACTGCAGCACCTTTTCTATTGGAGTTGGTCTCCCGAGATCTTTTAGGTGCAATAGTAATATTTTCATTTGCTGCATCTTTATCAGTCGTTTTCTCTACTTTAGGAGGAAGTTCCCCCTTTTCAAGTAAATATCCCATGACATCATCGACTAGAACGGTATCGCCTTGATCCACCACCGGATGGAAAACCCCAGAATTCGTGGCCTCTAAATCGTAATTTACCTTTTCGGTCTCTATTTCAGCTATAACTTCCCCTTGAGTCACAGAATCACCGGCGGTTTTAGTAAATCGAGTTACGATACCTTCGGTCATAAAGTCGCCTAACCTAGGCATAACTATAGGTATTGCCATAAAAATCCTCTCTCCTATTCAAGTACTTCCAAAGCTGCAGCGACCACTTTCTCTTTAGTAGGTACAAACAAAGCTTCTAAAGGCCTACTGTAAGGAACTTGAGTATGTGGAGCGGTAACCCTTTTTGGCGGGGCGTCTAGGTAATCAAATGCCTCTTCAGCCACTAAGGCAGATATATCACTAGCAATACTGCACCTAGGATAATCTTCATCGACAATAACTATTTTCCTAGTCTTTTGGACAGACGAAAGTATTGCATCTTCATCCATCGGAGAGAGAGACAATAAATCTAATACTTCTACCGAATATCCCTGTTCTTCTAATATGGAGGCAGCCTCCATACAAACCCTAGTGGTATAACCAATTCCCAACAATGTTATATCTTCCCCTTGAGTCTTAAAATCTGATTTACCTATCTCTACGACGTATGAATCTTCTGGCACGTGGTCTTCAAATCTGAACCCCATCAGTTGCCGGTTATTGAAGACAATAACCGGATCATCATCTCTTATCGCCGCCGTCATCAGTCCTTTTGCGTTATATGGATTTGATGGCACAACACACTTAAGTCCCGGGAAATGCGTAAAAATTGAATATAAAGTCTCAGAATGCTGTGCGGCGGAATTAGTTCCTGCTCCAATTCCTGTCATTATGGTCAAAGGAACCTTAACTTTCCCTCCAAACATGTAGTGCATCTTGGCAGCATTATTGGTAATTTGATCTGCACATACGCCATAAAAACTCACATACATTAAGTCGACTACAGGTCTTAACCCCGAAGCTGCAGCACCAACTCCTGCACCTACGAATCCAGCTTCTGATATAGGTGTGTCTCTCACCCGTAGACGGCCAAAATCGTTAACCAACCCCTTAGTTAATCTCATAGGGCCACCCCAAGCGTCTTGAAAATCTTCTCTCTCCCCTCCTCCAGCAATATCTTCTCCCATCACAATAACGTCGGGATCTCGAGTCATTTCCTGCCTTAGAGCCTCGTTAATGGCCTGTATAAAACTTATTTGCCTGGTAGATTGAGTCTGTGTCATTTTTTTCTTCTCCTGATTTACCTATACGCTACATATACATCTGTATTCAATTCCTCGGGGTCTGGAAACGGACTGTCATTAGCAAATTCTGTAGCTGCGGTTACCGCTTCTACGCATTGTTTATCGATACTATCAAGTTCTGTTTCATCAGCATAACCACCATCTAAAATATGCTGCTTTAACATTAGAATGCAGTCCCTTGACATATAGTAGTCCTGCTCTTCCCTACTCCTGTACCCAAGAGGGTCATCAGCCCCAAAATGTCCCTGATATCGATATGTTTGGGCCTCAATTAACGTGGGACCTTCTCCCATACGAGCTCTCTGCACAGCTTCTTTCCCTACTTCATAGATATCTAGAACTGATTGCCCATCAACAGTAACTCCCGGAATACCATACCCATCGGCTCTGTTGGCCACTGATCCACCCGATACTGAATATTCAAATGGGGTTGCTTCAGCGTACCTGTTATTCTCGCAGACGAAAATTACCGGCAATTTCCATATACCAGCTAGATTCATTGATTCATGGAGAACTCCTTGACTAGACGCTCCGTCCCCAAAGAAAACTACGCTAACTTGATCAGTCCCTTTCACTTTTGCTGTCAATGCAACTCCTGTTGCGACAGGTATGTTGGAACCAACGACACCGTTTGCACCTAACATACCTTTGTTGATATCAGCTATATGCATGGTTCCACCTTTCCCTTTCCCTGTCCCAGTGGATTTACCCAGTAACTCGGCCATCATCTCATTAATATCCAGTCCTTTTGCTATGCAGTGATGATGACTTCTATGTGTCCCAAGAACGTAATCTTTTTCATTTAAGTGTGCGCATATACCCGTGGGAACAGCCTCTTGACCTATAGAAGAGTGCATCCCTCTCAATTTCCCAGAATCAGCCTCTCTTCTTGACTGCTCCTCAAATCGTCTGATAGTAACCATAGTTTCATACATCCAGATTAAAGATTCTTGGTTGAGTTTTGGGTAAGGCATTTGATCATCCCTCTGAAAGGCTGCTTATGTTACTTACATAGATCCTAAAATTGGCTGGATTATAACAGTATGTCAGGAAAATTTTTCTCCATTATATGTCGCTGACTTTTCATCCATAATAATTAATATTATTAATAGTAATTGACACCCAATTATGCCCATTGATAGGATTTTTGATGCGCATACCGAAAAGGGGATATAGCTCAAACGGGAGAGCGCGGCGTTCGCAATGCCGAGGTTGGGGGTTCGATTCCCCCTATCTCCACCACGTCTATTAAATAGCCACCTAGATTGGCTTTATCCTCAGCCACTTTCGGTAATTTTGGAGTTAAATTGCAAAACATACCTCATTTCGCTGCCTTGAGGCACAAAGATTATGCATTTGCTTGGGGGGCTAGTGGTCTAGGCGGTGCAAGTGCATGGACATTCTTAATCGCCAGTCAATGGTTCGTATTGGATAGGTCAGACCAAAGTTCCATGGTAGGTTGGTTCACTTTTGCCTCCATGATCCCATTTTTGATCGCCTCTCCACTGGGTGGACTTTTAGCTGATCGAATAGAACGAAAAAAACTCACCATATACACTCAAATCTTTGGGATATTAACTGTTGGATGTGCAGCATTATTGTCGATGCTGGAAATATTAGAGCTCTGGCACTTGTGCCTTCTCGCATTCATAGCAGGCAGTTGTCGTACAACTCAAGAAGCTTCAATTGTTTCCTTGATAACCAATCTAGTTCCAAGAGAAGATTTGTTGAATGCCATTACTCTCAACTCAGCGACGAGGCATGGCTCTAGAGTTATCGGTATGTCAATTTTGATAATCTCAGGGCTATCTGAATCTATTACTTTCGGCACTTCAGAATTTTTGCTGGGCAGTATGGTGTTTGGAGCTGGTTCAGTGATCCTCATGCTAAAAGTAAATAAAACTTCTACAGGCGAAACCAAAAGCAAAAACAATCCCTTTACCGGAATTTGGGAAGGAATCAACTACATATATGCCCGTAGAGTAGTTGCTATTTTCATAATTCTTGTGGCATTCCATTGTGCGCTGGCCATGTCTTTCGACTCTATACTTCCAGGGTTTACAAAAGAAAGATTGTCTTCCGTAAATGAAACTGTGTTGGCAATTCTAGTCGTGTCTTTTGGTGTTGGGTCGGCGGCAGGGACATTTCTACTAGCCGGAGTCAGAGATGAAAAGCAGAAGGGTCTACTATTGTTATACATGGGTCTTTTGAGTGGTCTTTCCCCTTTGATATTAGGATTTTCCTTCAACATATCGATGGCTTTCATCGCAACCTTGGTGATGGGTGCAACGGAATCAATATTTATGGCTCTTACATCAACATATGTCCAGCTTGTTACACCTGATCGACTGAGGGGTCGAGTTACTAGTCTCTACATACTTCATGCCGGCGGGATAATGGCATTTGCCAATTTAGGTTACGGGTATTTGGCTGACCTCTATAATGCGCCAAATGTTCTTATCGTCACTGGCATTTTGTTCTTCCTGTTCTTTACAGGAATAAGCTTCAGTGATCCAATCCTTAAATCCGTATACAAAGGTAGAGATGTCTCAGAATTAGCCAAGTAAATAATCAAAAATATTAAATTACTCCCAAGGGGTCTTTATTATGGTAGTTGACAAGGCCGTAATACCAATAGCAGGTCTAGGAACACGATTTTTGCCGGTAACTTTATCTATTCCAAAAGTCATGATACCTATCCTTAACTACCCGGCTTTGCACTACTGCCTACAGGAAGTAATCGACTCAGGCATTACAAATATCATATTGGTCATTTCCGAACCCCAACGAGAAGTAATTGACGGCTATTTCAACTATCACTCTTCACCGGCGTCCACTCTTGTTGCGAAGGGTAATAAGAACTTAATTGAGCAAGTCGAAAAAATTCGAGAAATGACACAGATAGAATACATTGTTCAAGAACAACCACTCGGATTAGGTCATGCGGTCCTTTTAGCAAAGGAATCGATAAGCAATGATTCGTTCGCTGTCCTTCTCCCAGATGATTTAATCTTAGGGAATACCCCAACCACAAGAACAATGTTGGATATTCATTCAAGTGGGGGTGAAGTAATAATAGCTATCAAAAAAGTACCCTCTGAATCCATTGAGAATCTGGGCATAATTGACACCCCAGATTCTCAGGGGCCAGTCCGAACAATTACCGGGATGATTGAAAAACCTAAATTATCAGATGCCCCATCAGAGCTAGCCATTATCGGAAGATACATTTTGCCATCGGAAATTTTTGAAGCCATAGAAAATTTACAACAAGGTGCGCTAGGAGAAATTCAGCTTACGGATGCCATAGAATCGATGATACCTACAAAAGGGTGTAAGGGTTTTTTGTTGGAGGCAAATCATTTTGATGTCGGCACTCCTATGGGTATGCTGAAAGCTTCAATCTATAAAGCCTTGTCTGATAAGGGAACAGAAAAAGAACTCAGGGATTGGTTGGGAAATCTGGAATCCATTTAAATTAACATCATCTGTATATTCCCAGGATCCCAAGAACTAAAATCAGCCAAACACATATGGCTACCAATAAAAATTTGTCCTTAGTCACTATTTCCTCTGGTTTCTCTCCGAAGTCTCTCTTAATCACCAAAAATTGGTATCTGAGCATACCAATAACGACAAAAGGGATAGTGACGACCATTAGGTTATTCGATGGTAAGTTGTCTGCCGTCAATGTATAAAAACTATACGCGACTATAGTCCCAGCCAAAAATATATAACTGCCCCACCTTAATATAGATGTGCTGTACATGGGTAATGAGCCTCTCGTAAAAGAAATCTTATTTTTAAGAGTCACTATCTCCGCATAACGTTTTGACAAAGCAATATACATAGATCCTAAAGCCATACAAATACATAGCCAAATTGATATAGGCACATCTATCGCCACTGCACCTACCAAAACACGTATAACAAACCCGGCGGATATGGCCGCAACATCAAGCACGAAAATACTTCTAAGCGAAAGCGAATATATAACCATGAGGAGCAAGTAGCCGAAAATATAAATTACGGTGATATTCTTAATAAAAGCGCATGTGATAAGTGATATCACGGCAAAAAACAAAGATAGTGTTAAGGCCATTCTTGCTGAAATTAACCCAGAGGCTATAGGTCTTAGCCTCTTATCAGTATGATAAGTATCCTTATCTTTATCCAACACGTCATTAAACAGATATATCGCAGCGCTAGCAAAAACAAAACCAATAAATATCACACAACACTTGATTAAAAGTGTAAAAACATTCTCCATATCATCTATCGACCATGATTCATTGGCGGAGAAAACCAAAGGTAAGAACACCATCAGGTTTTTCACCCATTGCTTAGGGCGGGTTGATTTCAAAACATTTAGAATCATCACCGTTTTTACAAGTTCTCTTAAAATCCTTATGTGTAAATTTATTCCCACTTTAATATAAAATGCAGGCCTTAACACACGGAGGCCTCATCATATGCAACTGGTCGCAAATTATAAGTGTAGTACAGGGGAGGGCCCTTTGTGGCACCCTGATGAAAAACTCTTGTATTGGGTTGATATCCCTATTGGATGTCTTTACTCCTACGATCCGAAAACCGATTTGGCAAATAAATTTTTCCAATCCGGTCAAATTGGAGGGTTTACCATTCAAGCTGACGGTAGCTTTTTGCTTTTTATGGAAAAAGGAGCAATCAAATTGCTAAAGGACGGTGAATTAACGACCATCGTTGATGAGATAAAAGGAGAAGAGAATTCACGTTTTAATGATGTGATTGCAAATCCGGATGGTAGTGTGTTTTGTGGCACTATGCCCAGCGACACAAAACCTGGCTCTTTGTACAAACTAGGTCTAGATAAAAAAATTTCCTTAGTTATAGAAAATGCAGGAATTAGCAACGGCTTAGGGTTTTCAAAAGATCTGAGACATATTTACCATACAAATTCTAGTACGCGAACCATCAGTAAATTCGAATTTGATGCGGACAACTCTCGAATAGGAAATGGAGAAGTCATAGTAACCACTCCAAACGACGGAAGCGTCCCGGATGGCCTTACAGTAGATGCTGATGATTGCATATGGTCTGCCCGCTGGGACGGATGGGCACTTTACAGATATAACACGGACGGAGAAGAAATTGACAAGATCAATTTTGATGTCAAGAAAGTGTCGTGCCCTACCTTTGGAGGCAATAACTATGGTGATATATACGTCACAAGTGCCGGGGGTGGAGACCCGGAAAACAACGGCCCTTTGGCAGGCGGGACTTTCAAATTAAAGTATGCCACCAAAGGAAAAGCAGAGTATAGGTCTAAAATAGAAATATAAAAATTTTCTTGATGATAAAATGCTGATGAAGTTCCTAAAAAGGTTCAATCTATAAATTCAAAACTTATAAGTGATATCACAAAGGTTGGGAAAATGTCTGGTCATTCAAAATGGTCAACCATAAAACATAAAAAAGCTATAACAGATGCCAGAAGAGGAAAACTTTTTACCAAATTGTCAAAAGAAATTATTGTGGCTGCAAAACAAGGGGGCGGAGATTTAGACATGAATTTCAGGCTCCGAATGGCTGTCCAAATTGCCAAAGACAATAACATGCCTGCAGACAATATTGATAGAGCCATAAAAAGAGGTACTGGAGAATCAAGCGACGGGGTAGCAATGGCAGAGATGGTTTATGAAGGGTACGGTCCAGGAGGAATCGGAATAATGGTTGAAACCCTTACAGACAACAAGAATAGAACTGTTTCAGACATTAGATCCACACTTTCAAAAGCGGGCGGAAATATGGCAGAAAGTGGTGCCGTTGCCTGGCAATTCGAGCAGAAAGGAGTGATAGTGGTGGATGTGAACACTAGTGATGCGGAAGACCTAGCGCTAATAGCAATCGATGCTGGAGCTGATGATTTTGAGACATATGATGGAACTCTGCACGTATATTCAGAGCCTAATAGTCTAGAAAATATCCGATCTACCCTAACTGATAGTGAAGCCAAGGTTTCTTCGACAGAACTGTCCATGATTCCAAGTAACACGATCATGCTTGATAGCAAGAAAGCCGTTCAAACGCTTCGGCTTCTTGACTCATTAGAAGACCTAGACGACGTGCAAAAGGTTTACTCAAATGCTGATTTCCCGGAAGAGGCTATGGATGATTTCAAGGCAGTCTGAAGAATAGGATACAGATGAGAGTTCTGGGTGTAGACCCTGGAACCATTAAAATGGGCCTAGGTGTCGTAGATTCAATTTCAGGGGACTTGGTAACGCCTTATAACGGCCTGATCACCCCCAAACGAAGGGATTCTTTAGAAATCCGTTTAGCATTCCTATACGAAGCTACGACCAAGGTGATCAAACAAATCCTCCCCGATGCTATAGCGATCGAGGAACCTTTCGTCTCAAAAAACCCTCGGACAGCTATCGCTATAGGCCAGGCTCAGTCTGTGATTTTTATTGCCGGCGCTCAAAACGATATTCCTGTTTTTAGATATGCTCCACAAGAAGTAAAAAAATCTGTAACCAGCTATGGTGGTAGTTCAAAAGAGCAGGTAGGCGAAATGGTCAGTCTGTTGCTGGGAGGTGAAGACATACCAGGATCAGATGATGTTACCGATGCTTTAGCTGTAGCTATATGTCATATAAACTCCCACATGCTAGATGATCTAATAGGAAATTCTAAATGGTAAACACACTAATATCAGCAGTAACAGGCCGATTAACCTCAAAAGGTCCTGAATATTTGGACATTGAGGTATCGGGTATAACTCTAAGGATAAGTACTCCGACAACCACAGTTGAAAACGTTGGGGATATAGGCGAGACAATCAAGATATTGACCTCTTTACAAATGAGACAGGATTCAATAACACTTTACGGTTTTATATCAGAAAATGATCGGAATGCATTCGATACATTAATTACAATCAGCGGAGTAGGACCCAGGTTGGCATTAGCTATCCTTTCCACTTTTGATGCCGCGTCCCTTGCTTCTGCAGTATCAGCAGAAAACGTAAATGCTTTCAAATCTGTATCTGGAGTTGGAACCCGGACCGCAAATAGAATCCTTCTAGAGCTCAAAGGTAAAATGGAGGATTCCTGGTCAATCCCAACTGATTCTACCGAAGTTGATGATGTGTTTGATTCTTTGACTGCATTAGGCTATTCCGTACAAGAAGCAAGAGAAGCCATTTCATCAATAAATTCGCCGGATCTAACCATCGAAGAAAAAATTCGAATGGCTTTAGAGCACATCACAAATAGATGAACACAGATTACGATTTGTGGGCTGAGCTATACGACGAAGTCTATTCATTCGTAGACAACGACATCAATTTTTATACAAACAAATTCAAAGAGTTAGGTGGGAAAGTGTTGGAAATCGGATGTGGTACAGGAAGAGTTACGATCCCTTTATTAGAAGCCGGCGCTGATATAACTGCAGTTGATTACTCACAAAAAATGTTAGAACAACTTGAAAGCAAAATTGGAAGTACTAATGTATCTATAGAAATCGTCTTACAAGATGTTCGAAGGCTTCACCTTGAAAATAAATACAACTTAATAATATTTCCTTACAGAGGATTTCAATCTCTTCTTTCAGTTGAAGATCAAATTAATGCACTAACTTCGATCAGGGATCATCTCAACTTTGGAGGCAGGTTGATCATTGACCTATTTTTACCGAGCAGGGATTTATTCGACCAAAAACCAGACATTTTTTATCATTTAAAAGATTTTGAAAATAGCGATAAGATGATCAAATCTTTACACCACCGCAGCAAATTTGATCATCACAACCAACTAATACATACTCATCTTTCCATAAGCGAATCTGAAGATGGGCGAGTGACTTTAAAAAGGTATGCCGATTTCACTCTCAGATATTTATACATTGACGAAGCTCGCTACCTTTTTAAATTTTGCGGGTTTAAAATACAAGAAATATCTGCAGATTATAATGGCACCCCATATAATCGCGATTCTGACGAAACGATATGGTCCCTCTCACTTAATTAACTGGTAGGTATATGGCCGAGTTCAAAATTTCAGCAGACTTTAGAGCAATGGGAGATCAACCAACTGCCGTCTCAAAACTTTCTGACGGCATAATAAATGGATTAGATAAACAAACATTACTAGGTGTCACAGGAAGTGGAAAAACATTTACCATGGCTTGTGTCGTTGAGCAAATCCAAAAACCAACCCTTGTACTTGCTCACAACAAAACTCTAGCTGCGCAGTTGGCCACGGAGTTCAAAGAATTTTTCCCCGAAAATGCTGTCGAATATTTCGTGAGTTACTACGATTATTACCAACCAGAAGCTTATGTACCCAGGACTGACACTTATATAGAAAAAGATGCTGACGTAAATGAGGAACTCGACAAGTTACGGCATTCAGCTACTCGTTCCTTACTTACGAGAAGGGACGTACTGATAGTAGCTTCCGTTTCGTGTATATTCGGCCTAGGAGCCCCAGAAGAGTACCAAGGTTTCGTAGCCGCTATAAGAAAAGGAGAATCCAAGAACCAACGAGAACTAATACGGAAGTTGGTTGATATGCAATATGAGCGAAATGACTACGATTTGGCAAGAGGTCGTTTCAGGGTAAGAGGGGATACTTTAGAAATTCTTCCCGCATATGAACAACTGGGAGTTAGAATTGAATTTTGGGGAGACGAAGTAGAAAAAATAACACACCTCGACCCCCTTACGGGTGAAATATTAAGCGACCAGGAATATGTTGAAATATATCCAGCCAAGCATTTTGTCACTTCCAAAGAAAAATTACAGATGGCTATTAGGGACATTGAAGAAGAATTAAACACCCAATTAAAATTTCTGAAATCAACAGACAAATTGCTTGAGGCTCAAAGATTAGAGTCCCGGACAAAATACGACCTTGAAATGCTGGAAATGGCTGGATATTGTGCAGGTGTGGAAAATTATTCCCGGCACCTATCACAACGAAAAGCAGGAAGTACACCTTATACCTTGCTAGATTATTTCCCTGAAGATTTTGTACTTTTCGTCGATGAATCCCACATGACTCTACCGCAGGTCAGAGCAATGTACGGAGGAGACCAATCTAGGAAAAAAACTCTCGTTGAATACGGGTTTAGGTTACCTTCCGCCTTAGATAATAGACCTCTAAATTTTGAAGAATTCGAGCAGAAAGTAAAACAAGTAGTCTTTGTCTCCGCCACACCTGGTCCATATGAAACAGAAAATAGTTCAACCACTGCAGAGCAGGTCATAAGGCCAACCGGCCTACTCGACCCGGTCATTGAAGTCAAACCAGTAAGTGGTCAAATAGATGATCTCCTTGATCAAATAGACTCACGAGTCAAAAAAGGAGAAAGATGCCTAGTCACTACTCTCACCAAGCGAATGGCAGAAGAATTATCAGATTACCTAAAGGAATCTGGAATACGAACCCATTATTTACATTCCGAAATAGACACTTTAGAAAGGAGTGAGATTTTGAGGGATTTAAGAATGGGGGTATACGATGTGCTAGTGGGAATAAACCTTCTACGGGAAGGCCTAGACCTTCCAGAGGTTAGTTTGGTGGCCATCTTAGACGCCGATAAGGAAGGTTATTTACGTTCCCGAACATCTTTGATCCAGACTGTAGGCAGAGCCGCCAGACATATCGATGGAAAAGTAATTATGTACGCAGACAGGGTCACTGATTCCATGAAAAGTGCCATCGAGGAAACTGATCGGAGACGCTTTATTCAAAAGACCTACAACGATGAGAATGGAATTACACCACAAGGCATACAAAAAACCATAAGGGACATTACTGAAAGGGTAAAATCTGTCATAGAACCTTCACGAGAGGAATTGGTCAATGGTCTGGATTTGCCTAAGGAAGATTTAGTAAGACTGATAAAGGATCTAGAAGTTCAAATGAAATCAGCCTCAAGGGAACTTGAATTTGAAAAGGCTGCTATGGTGAGAGATCAGATTTTAGATTTACGAAAAATAGTTGCTGATGACTCCAATTAGCTAAATCTTTATTGACACTATAAGAAGTCAAAATATAGAATTTATTCCTGACCAAATATGTCAACAAGTAAACTGCCCCCCAATAAGGAATGAGAATGCCCGATTCTGAATCAGTCACAAAAGACGATGTACTTGAAGCCTTGAGAGATGTCTATGATCCAGAAATACCTGTGAATATCGTAGATTTAGGGTTGGTATACGGCGTTGAAGTAGCGGACGGAGATGTAGATGTGAGTATGACATTGACTTTCGCTGGTTGCGGTATGGGGCCTTATATAGCTCAACAAGCAGAGTGGCGATTGGCGGAAGTGGAAGGTGTTGAAGATATCAATGTTGATCTTGTTTTTGATCCCCCTTGGACTCCTGATATGATAACCGAGGAAGGAAAACGCTTACTCGGATTGGACTAACATCCCACTTTTTTCTTAACAAACTGATTCCTGTGAATCAAAATGGCGGAGTATCTCATGGCTCAACAAAACCCAGCTCAGGCACGTGCTCGAATAGAAGCAATGAAACGTCAGTTTGATCAGAAACGTCAAATTGAAGAATCTCTATCAGGAATAAAGAATAAGATCGGTGTCTATAGTGGTAAAGGTGGCGTAGGTAAGACAACGGTAGCCGTGAATCTGGCCGCTACACTTGCCAACGACGGTGCCACAGTCGGGATCCTAGATGTGGATATTGACTGTCCGAATGTTGTCAGGGCAATGAAAATTTCGGAACACCCCACAGTAGGTGGAGAGCAGAAGATGATACCACCAGAAAGATTTGGCGTGAAGGTAATGTCCATGTCGTTTTTTCAAGAAAATGAGGACGAGGCCATAATATGGCGAGGTCCAATGATTCACAATGCCATAAACCAAATGCTGCAAAGCACTGAATGGGGGGAGCTGGATTACTTGGTAGTAGATATGCCACCAGGTACATCTGACGCACCATTAACAGTAATGCAAGTCCTTACAATGGATGGGTTTGTGGTTGTAACTACCCCCCAAGAACTGGCCAAAATAGATGCCAAACGCTCTATAAATATGATCCGTAAATTGCAAGTAAATGTGTTAGGGGTCGTCGAAAACATGTCTGGAGGAATTTTTGGACAGGGAGCAGGGCAAGAAATATCCAAGGAATTAGAACTGGAGTATCTAGGTGAGATAAATGTCCGATCTGACTACCAGGACACCTCTAGACCTGCATCTTTACTAAACAATGACATATTGTCTGAATATCGCAATGTAATGTCTAAAACCCTTAATGTATTGGGAAACAAATAGATCACTTTTGAAAATTTATCCCTTCGACATAGCATATAAGATCTTTCAACCCTTTATTGGTATCAACCCCCAAGTTAACTCTGCAGACTGACCGACCGAGAGATAACAACGTTTTCAGATCTCCGTCAGCCTGGGCTGCCAACAAAATAGAAAACCCATAATTTTCATCTCCGATTCGTACTTCTTCAGAAGAAATGTTCAACAGCTGCAAGAAAACCCCTGAAGGAGGGCCACCTTTATGCATCTGACCTGTGGAATGTAAATAGGATGGGCTTGTAGCTATAGTTACCTGCGCCCCACTTAAGGAACGAATACTCATTGCCAACTCGGAAAGTAATTTCCGTTCAGAATCCTCGATAGCCACGAATGGCAATATGGAAACGTAATTCATATTTGTTATGTTCTTGACCCATTCAGCAAAACTTATGGTAGGAGCGATAGTGGGTAATTCTCCTTCAACAACGTAGTGATCAAGGATTCTAGCAGTCATATCTTTAGAATTTTGGACTTGAGGCTGATCAAATGGATTTATTCCCATAAGGTTTGCTATCAAAACTACCGACAATTTCCACTTGAAAAATTCACCCCCTATACAAGTCGGGTCTTTAATCTTTATTGTATATATTGGGATTGAGTGATCATTTAAAAACAATTTTGTATCGAATTCTGGTTTATCCGGATTTGATACATCCTCATAAATAATCGCGCAAACCTCGTTTGAAGGACTTAAAATTTCTGGTTCACCAACTACTGGAATAATTCCAACTCCGTCCTTACCTAAACTTTCTGATAATAACTGCTCTAACCATGATCCTAGGTTTTTCATAGATGATGGCAGGTATATATACAGTTTGTCTTTCCCTTGAGCAAGGTTATTTCCTAAATAATCTGCCAGCAAAGCTGCTGGGTTTTGTTGATACTCCAAATTACGACACAAAGAAACCATGTCATTTGTAGAATTAACAACAGGGGATATGTCGGACCTGTTTAAAAGGGCAGGGAAAAGTCCAAAAGAAGACATTTCTGAAAACCGACCACCAATATTAGTATTCCCATACACCACACCTCGAAAGTTATGTTGAAGAGCAAATTTATCGAGATCTGTACCAGGATCAGTAATAGCAATGGCATTTTTTGAGCCACATGACATCGATATAATAGGATCCAATTTTTCTAGAAAATATTTGGCAAGAGTGATTGTTTCAAGGGTCGTCCCAGATTTAGAGGAAACGACTAGAAGTGTTTTCTCGTTCCCGACATCATTTAATATTTTTTCAACAGTAGCCGGTACTATGGAATCAACAAATATGAATTGCGGTGTATCATCTCCAATGGAAACAATGGCTCTAGCCCCAGCACTACTTCCGCCAACCCCGATCAGCAGCACATGTCGGAAATTTTCCATACATATCTGGTTTGCCATATCGGAATATAGCTTTGTTTCTTCTGGAGTCCAATCACAGCCCAATGCCCATCCCAAATATTTGTACATCTTCGATTTGGGCTGACTCGCAGAGTCCCAAAAATTGGACAGTGCACCTTTAAGCAGACGCGACTCCCATTTTACAGAATCCTGCTCAGGGTACATACTTCGGACTAATTACCGAGTGGCCGCCAGGGTCGCCCTTTTTTGCGATATATTTTCAAGGAGTTGATCAAAGGAATCTGCGAAAGCCTTTACCCCATCTTCAAGTAATGTTTGTGTTATTACTGACATATCTATCCCTGCTGTGGTTAGGGCACTTATATGGTTATAGGCATCATCTACATTCTTCGTGATCGTGTTCTCCGAATTACCATGGTCTATGAAGGCATTCAAAGTAACATCAGGCATGGTATTGACAGTATCAGGACCTACTAGATTTTCTACATATAGTACATCTCGCATTGCAGGATTTTTCATGCTTGTACTAGCCCATAATGGCCTCTGTATATTAGCCCCGGCTGCACGAAGTTTCTCAAATCGACTTGATGCAAAAGTATCTTGAAATTCTTTATAAGCAATTTTGGCGTTTGCAATTCCTGCCATACCTTTGAAATCATCTGAAAGAAGTTTCCCTTGAGAAATGGCACTATCCACGGCCGTATCAACTCTACTAACGAAAAATGAGGCCACTGAAGTTGTTTTGGATAAATCAGCACCACTAACATGAAGATTTTCAAGGCCACTAAGATAGGCCTCCCGTACCATTGAATACATCTCAGTAGAAAAAATCAATGTGACATTGACACTTATACCTTTTGATATCAATTGCTGTATTGCTGGAATCCCTGATTCTGTGGCCGGCACCTTGATCATTAAATTAGGGCGATCAACCTCTTTGTAAAGCCTTTCTGCTTCAGCAACCGTATTATCTGTGTCATTAGCAAGATGAGGGTTCACTTCAAGGGACACGTATCCATTCTTCCCATCCGTTTTTTTATAGGTGTCCGCCAATAAGTCAGCAGCATCTTGTATGTCCGCTACCGCTAATTTTTCAAAAACCTCAATATCTGAAAATGTTTCCAATTCCATATTTTGGATGGCAGAATCGTAAACTTGGGATGAAGAAATGGCCTTTTCAAATATACTGGGATTGGATGTCAGCCCGACAACTCCCCAATCAAGTATCTCTTTCAATCCACCTGAAACAAGTAATTCCCTACTTATGTTGTCGTACCACACTGACTGTCCAAGTTCTTTCAGTGCGAGTAAGTTAGCAGATCTCGGCATAAATTCCCTCCATCACAAATCCACATTACTCTCCCTTATTGTTCCTAGCTTATGGTAACGCGGAATATATGCAACCATAATAACACTCAGACTTCTACTGAATAGATAAATTTTAACCCATCCCGGCTAAGAAGCCCTAGATAGGGACTTAATGTCGCATTATTGGCAGCTTTTTATAAACCTGGCATCACATAGTCAATCTTCGATACAAGACCAGCAGACGCTCAGGTAGGTCGTTAATATCATCTAGAATTTCATATCCCATGTCAGAAGTCATCGTCTTTAGGTAATCATGCCCATTTTTGTCCACAGTCAGACAAAATGAATTAATCCCTTGTTTTTTTGCCTCATCCAATGCCATTTTTGTATCATGTACTGCGTATTCTTTTTCCACTCCTTCTCTACTGTAACCTCGATCTTGTGGCCTACCATCACTTATCAAAAACAAAATCTTAGTACGAGCATCAGTATTATCCAGTTTATGGGCAGTATGTCTTATAGCAGGCCCCATCCTAGTAGCATGTAATGGCGCAATTCTGTCAATTCTACGTTTGACTTTATCTGAAAACCCTTCCTGTAGATCTTTGACAGTGTAAAATTCAACATTTTCTCTTCCATATCCAGAAAACCCATATATTCCGTAAGTATCTCCAATAGCCTCCAATGCATTTATAAGAAGTACCATGGATTCTTTTTCCATATCTATAATTCTTTTATACGATCTTCGCATCTGCTCCCCACGACGCGTTCTCAACCAAACCATATATTCCACAGGATCATCTGGAGCATCCCAATCATCCTGCTTATTCTTCCCTTCATCTATAGCTTCAGCAGTAGAGGCACTAGTATCTAAAAGAAAAGCGACTGCTACATCTCGCTGAACTTTATTCCGGCGCCAATAGAATTTTTCGTCTGGACTAGATCCTGTCTTAATATCGACCATATTTTCAATGACATCATCGATATCAATATCTTCTCCATCTATTAGCTTTCTCTCTTTCCTGAACATTTCAGGAACCATCATTTCAAATTGCCTTCTAATCCTCGTGACGAGTGTCCCGTATTCATTAAGGATGTTTCCAAAATATGCAGGGTCACCTTCTTGCATGGTTTTTTGCCTGACAATACACCACCGTGGCTTATAATCTTCTGCTCTAAAATCCCATTCGTCATATACGAACGTCTCGGGTTCAGCAGGTTCTAATTCTCCGCCTTCTTCATCTACATGAACGAAAGGTCCTTGCGAGTCATCGGGGGACTGAGGCATATTAGCCCCGGCTTCTTTCATTATGTTGTCGGCAAACATACCACTCGACTCTTGAATTTCCCCCTCAGTTGCCTGAAGATCCAACTCGGCACTATTTTCCAAAAGTTCCTGTAACTGCTCCTGAGTCAAAGGTTCACCTTGAGCTTGACTCATTTCGTCTTGTTCCTGCATCCTCAATTCAGTCATTAATTGAGCCAATTCTGGCTTAAAATCTCCTCGATATTCCACCTCTTGCAAGGACTCATACTCCTCCTCCCCTTCTGGGCGCAGTTCCATTTCCATACCCATACCAATCTGTTCCAGTAAATTCTCCATATCCTCTGGATCAACATAATCCTCATCATCTTCGTCTTCAAAATCCATATCATTCCAATCATCTGGAGGAATTTCTTCATTTGGAATAGCCGAAATAATTGCGTAAATCCTCAATGTAGCCTCTGCTGTATCTTCTACAGTCGCGTCAGACACCAGTACCCTCCGCGCTATTTGAGCTACTTGCGAAGCTTCCTTGCTGTATTTGGAAGGTGCTGAAACTCCCTCATATTGCTGAAGACTGAGTCTAACCATAAATTCAACCATGGCTTCCCTAGCTGGAAGTTCTTTAATATCAGGCCTATTCTCATGGGAGTCACTCTGTACCTGTATGTAAGAAGATTTAATTCCTGGGTATTCAGCCTTCACCCTTGCATCGAGCCGTCCATCCTCTACTACGGTAAAAATATCCAAAGATAATTTACGATCCTCAAATAAATCGAAAAATCTCTGCATGTCCGTCAACCATGCCCGCTCCAAACCCGTATGTTCTTCCAAGAGCTGATCTTGAGGGGTTTCTAGACTATCTTGTTCATCAGCACCCGATAAATCCTCGGTTTGCTTATTTTGCAAAGCTTCTATCCTTCGTTTTTCTAAGTCAAGACGGAGGTTTTCAAAAAGTTCTGCATCTCTTTCGAATTCAAATATGAAACTGCCAAACTCCAAATGAGCAACTTGGTGAGTGGATACCACTTTAAACCAAGCGTAATTTTCTTCTTTTGATGCATACCTATCGACAACCGTAGGTACAAAAACAGTAGAACCTTCTGTCGTAGGAGATTCATTTGAAACCCAACCTATATTCTTTTCAACAAGAGCATCCGTCGGGGACAGCTTAATTTCCGCACCAGCAAGGGCCCGACAGTACATTTCCATGACAGGTTTAATCCTGTCAAATTCTATCCCAGAGGATAAAGTCTCGATTACTGCCTCTGAATGAGATGATTCAATCTTGAAAAATGCCAGCCCGCCGTCTTTGTTCTGAGAGAGGGTATTCACGCCCTCCTGGTACCAACGCCCCAACTGCATGATAGTAAGTTTTTCCAGCACTATAGGAGCTGATTTAATGAATTCGGGCATGGCTAACGGTTCTTCATTTAGTAGTGTTTCCGCAAACCCCAAAACTATGTGGTGATTATCTTCTTCTAGCAGGGACAAAGACTGAGATATCTCAAGCATAGTTCCTGGGATATTGGTTCCGCCATTATTAACCAAACTCTCCGCTAATTTTAGGAATCTCATTCTTTCTTCTGGATGGATCTTAGGCAATGCTTTTGCCCCGGCTTCAAAGAAACTTTTCACTTCCCTCCATCCAGTATCAACTAAAGTTGTGGCTAGAGACAAAAACGCATCTTTGTCCTCACCAACTAATGGAAAAATCTGTTCTCCTAGTGTCAAACATTCAGAGGACAAGTCGTAAGATCGATGTGAAAGAGCATCAAGAAAGTTAGCGAAATTTTCCAACTGCTGAAAAGACAGAGTATCTAGCAAAGTAGGACTTTCAGCAAAAAACCGGCAGGCTAATGTACTAGATTTCCAGGTCCCCTTGTATAGTCCATCTCCCAGGCCTGCCCAGCTTTCTATATGTCTGGACCGTAATTTACTCATCGTTGCCGGGCTTGCTTCAAAATATGCCGCCGCCAAGGTAGGGGACTCTTCACAAAGGGAAGATCCGCACTCCATCCACCGAACAAAATAACTGTAAGGCATTGATGCTATAACTTTAGGGCTTACCTGAAAGAAGTGAGCTGCAGCCTCCCAAGAACGCACAGTCTGGCCAGCTATTGCAATTCCCTGTTTCAACCAATCTGATCTCTGCTCATCAGAAAGAGCATCAGGCATTTCTAATATAGCTTTATTAAAATTATCTTGGACTTGGGCTGGATATTTCTCCAGTTCTGGTATTAATTCTTGCAAGGCTTGTAATTTGTCAGTCACAAATACTCCTTCAATTTCTTTCACCAATCACACTAGCAAAATTATTAAGAATTCTTGCTGTAGCACCAAACACCACGTTGCCACCATATTGATAAGCCGGCTGGTTGACAACTTGCCCTGCCACTATTTTGGCCTCATCTCTACGAGCAGATTGGCTGAATAATATAGATAACGGGATCTCTATTATTGCTTCGACTTCATCATTTTCAATGTCATATTGGTACGGATGGCTAACCCAAGCTACAGTTGGGGTAATCTCATACCCTGTTGTAGTACGGGTATTTTCTAGTACTCCCAGCACATTAATACTACTGGCTCCAACACCCATCTCTTCCCACGTTTCTCTCAGAGCAGTTTCAGTCAAATCTTTATCCAAAATATCTCGTCTGCCTCCAGGAAAGCATATTTCCCCTTTATGGTGCTCAACTTTCTGAGTCCTTTTATTCAAAATGATCCAATACTCACCATCTCTCTCAAAAAGAATCAGCAATACTCCTGCAGCGGTGTAACCATCTGGAGAATTCTTTGATTCTCCTAATTTATTTAACCTATCTGTTATATCGGCCGGAGATAGCATTGCTAACCGATTTACTCAAAAATAGAAGAAATTATCTCTGTTATGCTTTGCTGTAAGGACTCATCGTCTGTTATTGCCCAATTGACCGAGACTTGGCAGGCTCTTCTAGGAGGTATACCTTCTGATATGAGTTTGCCAGCATAAATGAGTAGTCTCGTACTTGCGCCTTCTCCTAAACCATGCTCCTTCAAGTTTCTGATTTTCTCTCCAAGCTTGGCCAACTGATAAGCAGTGTCTTTGTCTACTTCCGCCTCGTGCTCAACAATTTGGGCCTCTAGATCCACTGGTGGGTAGTCAAATTCGATTGATACAAACCTTTGCCTAGTACTGTGCTTCAAATCTTTCAATGCACTCTGATAACCAGGATTATACGAAAGAACTAATAGAAATCCTTCTGCTGCCTCGAGCAACTCACCTCTTTTTTCGATAGGTAGTATCCTTCTATGGTCCGTCAAAGGGTGTATCAAAACCGTGGTGTCTTTTCTCGCCTCAACTACTTCATCCAGATAACATATGCCACCAGCTTTCACAGCTCTTGTCAGCGGCCCATCAAGCCATACGGTTTGATCTCCTTCCAGCAAATATCTTCCAACTAAGTCACTTCCTGTAAGGTCTTCATGGCATGCTATTGTGACCAAAGGGAGATTAACACCAGAATTGTCTGAATCATCTTTTGTCACTTTGGTTAGCTCTAAGCCCAACTTATATGACATGTATTCGACAAACCTAGTTTTCCCGCACCCCGTGGGCCCTTTAAATATCAAAGGAAGCCTACTTTTGTATGCGGCTTCAAATAATTCCACCTCATCATTAATAGGAACGTAGTAAGGTTCCTCTTCCAGTTGATATTCTTCAATAATGAAACTTTTATACAGTGATTGAGTTGTCATATTCAGCTATCTCACTCCTAATTATTAACTACTCTTGTGTTCCAAATTTGTTCTACGCCATCGGCTAATTCATCCGTAGTTCCATCATTAGATATCACAACATTTGAGTGACCGACTCTTTCATCATTCGACATCTGTGATTCTATTCTGGCAATTGCATCCTCCCGACTTAAAGAATTACGATCCTTTAACCTTTCAATTACGGTTTCCTTATCTGACGTAACGACCCATACTTCATCAAATAAATCTTGCCACCCCGCTTCAATAAGAACCGCTGCCTCCACCACCACCACATCAGTGCCGTTTGATGAATATTCTTCCAATTGTCCTTGAATCATGTCTCGGATTAACGGGTGCATAATAGCATTCAACTTTGACATATTTTGAGGACTAGAAAAAACTATAGGGCCAAGTTTTTTTCTATCGACCGTGCCATCTTCCCCCACAATTTGATCTCCAAATGCGTCAACAACCATATCGAATCCCACGGTACCGGGTAGGTATGCCTCATGACCAAGCAAGTCGGCATTCACAACTGTAGCACCAAGATCATTCAATAAATTAGAGACCAAGGACTTGCCAGTCCCTATGCCTCCAGTAAGACCAATACTGAGCATATTACCTCGTCTAGGAAAAAGTCATTCGGTCATTCTACAGGAGGTTAATTTTGAGGGTCAATCAAAAGTATTCGGTGGGACTAGAATTTAGACTTAATGGGAATTTTGCCAACCATATATAATATATAGCTAACCAATCATTTCAGATCAATTAAATATGCAAGAAAAACTGAGACAAATACCGAGCGTAAGCTCAATCCTGATGAACACGCGGATCTCAAAGTTGGTAGACGAATTCTCATCCGAAGTGATAACCAAAACCGTGCAAATTAAACTCGGTGAGATAAGGGCAACAGCCAAATGCACTTCTGACATTCCGACAATATCAGAAATAGTCGACCAAATATCAAATCACGTCCAAATGAACTGGACCAATTGGCCCAAAAACGTCATCAACGCGACAGGTGTAGTGATCCATACTAACCTAGGACGTGCCCCTTTGAGCTCAGAGAGTATGGACGCCGCTACAGATTCCTCTAAATCTTACAGCGATTTGGAACTAGAACTAAATTCCGGTAAGCGGGGTTCTAGGCAGGCGCGGGTTTCAAAATTACTATCGGATTTAACAGGAGCAGAAGCTGGTCTTGTCGTAAACAATAATGCCGCCGCTCTAATGCTTGGACTTTCAGCCTTGGCGCTAGGAAAAGAAGTTATAGTTTCACGGTCGGAAGCTGTGGAAATCGGAGGAGGATTCCGAATCCCGGATGTTCTTAGACAAAGCGGCGCAGCTCTAGTAGAGGTTGGCACAACAAACAAAACATACGTGGAAGATTACGAAAGGGAAATAACTGAAGAGACTGGAGCCATTCTATCGATCCACGCTAGTAATTTTAAAATAATCGGCTTCACATCGACACCTTCGATATCAGATCTTTCAAATTTGGCGGCGAGACGGGGCATCCCTGTTCTGCACGACGTAGGAAGCGGATCCCTGCTTGATACCACTAAGTATGGACTAGCTGCAGAGCCTCAACCTCAAGAGAGCATAAGGGCTGGTGCAGATTTATGTTTCTTCTCAGGAGATAAATTACTAGGCGGCCCACAGGCTGGAATAGTGATAGGACGAAAAACATACATCGATCAACTTTCAAGACATCCTTTAGCCAGAGCTTTTAGAATAGATAAAATGAATTTGGCAGCCCTAACTGCAACCCTAATCCACTATCTTAAACAAGAGGCCGAAACGAAGATTCCGATATGGCAAATGATATCCGCGAAATCAGACGATCTACGCAAACGGGCACATAACATACTCAACCATATATCCAGTAATGCCATTTACTCAATAGAAATAATTGAGACAGAATCAACGGTTGGAGGTGGCAGTTTACCCGGAGAAAATATGGAATCGGTGGGAATTAAAATAATCGGAAAGAATCCCGAAAATTTAGCATCGAAAATCAGAAAGGGGAACAGGCCTGTAGTTTCCAGAATCGAAGGCGACACAGTCATATTTGATCTACGTACTGTATTGCCAAATGATGACGACATACTAGCGACAGTCATTTCTGAAAACACGCAGGAATAAATGCCTTACCAGAACCCTCAAAATTCTAACCTTTTCAAAAAAATGTCTGTGCCAAATGAGATCCATCTGCGTAGAGAGAAAGTTGTGCCCGCGATTGAAAGACTAAAGACCTACATCGAGGATGCCAAAAATGCAGGCATGAAAGAGATCAGAGTTATTCATGGCCGGGCAGGAAGTGGTGACATGAGAAGAGCTGTACATGAGCTGCTCAGTGCTCATCCTGAGATTGAAAAATTCTACTCTGCACCGCCTGCAGAGGGAGGACCAGGAGCAACAATAGCCGTCCTCACTATATCTCCTCACTCATAATTAGTTTTTGCGTTTGTGACTGCGCCCCAGGTGGCTACACAAAACGGAACCAAGTACGTCAAAGGAACCTTCCAAATTAATCCTTTATAAAAATGTCCAGCAAATATGAAGTCCCCTTGGTTCAATAAAATCAAAATTGTCCCTACAACACCAGATGCAAGAAAAGATCGTTTTAGCATTGGAGAATATCCCAGAAGACACCACAAATGGCGATAGTCAGATAGTCCTTTATTATTCACCGTATAAGATGCCCCATTGACAGTCTTCTCACATCTACCACAAACAATAGGCTTACCCATATTCGTCTCCAATCATTAATTTGCAGATTCTTGTACACTATCCAACTACCCCAACCAGAACATTTTTACACATCAATCAAGGCTAAAAAATGAACATGTTTGATTTTGAGGCAAACAGGCATCTGTCCCAAGGTGCCCCTTTGGCAGCTAGGATGCGGCCAACGAGTTTGGATGGCATATTGGGTCAAACCCATTTAACCGACAAAGACAGCCCACTTCGAAAAAGCATTGATGCTGGAAGAATACCTTCGTTTATTTTGTGGGGTCCACCCGGAACTGGTAAAACCACACTCGCAAATCTTATAACTTCAACTTCGAACTTCCACCTAGAAACAATCAGTGCAGTAACATCAGGAGTCTCTGAGTTAAGGAAAATTATTTCTGAATCAAAATCACGTCTTGGCATGTCAGGGCAAAGAACTGCTCTTTTTATCGACGAAATTCATAGATTTAATAAAGCTCAACAAGATGCGATATTGCCGTATGTTGAGGATGGTACCGTCACTTTTATAGGGGCCACCACTGAAAACCCTTCATTTGAAATAATTTCACCACTGTTGTCCCGGTGTCGGGTTTTTACACTAAACGGCCTAGATATAAAAGACATTGTACAAATCTTGGCCAAATCTTTAGAAGATTCTGAAAAGGGCCTAGGAAAAAGAAATCTTAAAATAGAGGAAGGAGTCTTAGAAAACATAGCTTCATTGTCTGGTGGTGATGCTAGATGGGCTTTAAACACATTAGAGTTGGCAGCAGACTCAGCTTATATAGAAGGCAACGATTTGTTAGTAACCAAGTCTTTGTTGAACGAAGTAATAGAAACCAAAGTACTACCTCATGATAAATCTGGAGACAAGCACTATGACACAATCTCTGCCTTTATAAAATCTGTACGGTCTTCTGACCCTGATGCGGCAGTGTATTGGTTAGCCAGGCTTCTTTTGGCAGGAGAGGACCTTATGTTCATAGCTAGAAGACTTGTTATATTGGCCAGTGAGGACATAGGACTGGCCGATCCACGAGCACTGTCTATGGCGGTCTCTGCTCAGCAAGCTACCCATTTTGTCGGAATGCCCGAAGCCCGTATCATTTTGGCTGAAGCCACTATATATTTAGCATCTGCCCCCAAAAGTAATTCTGCCTATAAAGCAATAAATTCAGCCATGTCGGAAATCAAATCTTCCGGCGAAAAAGCTGTACCCCTCCATCTCCGAAATCCTGTCACCGAACTAATGTCACAAGAAAAATATGGAGAAGGATACCAATACGCTCATGACTATCCAGGACACTTTGTAAAGACAAAAAATCTTCCAGAAAATCTTGGTACTAAAAACTTTTATACCCCCGGAACAATAGGCTACGAAAGATACATATCAGAAAGGCTTAATAGATGGTGGAACGAAAACCCAACTGAGTAGTCAATCATCGATCTTATTGGCCGCATTAACTCCTATGGATAGCATATTTTTTGCTATTCTAACCCCGTTTGATATAACCACCACACCGCCTGCAGCAACGGCGATCGGAGCACCTAATATGGCGGCAATCGCTCCTGCGTGGAATCCAGCAGCCCCACTAAACCCCCAACATAGAGATTGAAAACTTAACACTCGTCCACGCATCTCATCTGGAACCGAAGTCTGTAGCAAGGTTGACAACCCACTTTCATAAATCACTCCAGATCCATATGCAACACCCAACAAAACCATTGATAGAACCACCATATCTGAAAATGCAAATGTAGTTAAGGCAACGCCAAATCCAAACAATCCATAAACAACTAACTTACCCTTATTTTCCACATCAGGCATTAGGGTCATAATTACAGTTGAAATTGCAGCTCCTAAAGCTCCCACTGCCATGAGGAGTCCTAGTCCTCGCGCATCTAATCCAAGTTCGTCTCTGGCGATTACTGGCAGCATTGATTCAACCGCCCATCCAAATATCTCTGTAACCAGTATTGCGAGTATCAAAGATCGAATTATCTTATTATTAGCAACATATTTAGCGCCGTAAACTAAATCTTCTAAATGGGAAGATGTGGATATTCCCGGAGACTTTATATTCTTAAGATTCAAGAAAATTAGATTTGATAGAACTAGAGAAATGAGCATAAAGACAAATCCCAAATAGATTTCCCTATCGATAAGCCAGCCCCCTGCTAATGGTGCTAAAACTCCCATGACCGTCATAGAAAAGAAATTAGCAGCGGTTCCTCTGAGCAGATTCTTGGAACCCACTAAATCTAATGTCATAGCCAATTTACAAGGAAGTCTTACAGCGTGAAAAGCACCTCCGCAAAAGCCATAACACAGCACATGCCATACCTCCAGGACATCGTAAAAGGCCGCTATTCCCAAAAAGGCAACAATGACTATTTGAATATATTGGGTGATTACCAATAATATTTTTCTGTTGTACCGATCTATTAGAACTCCGGCTAAGGGACTGAATAATGTCATCCCAACCCCAGAAACCCCGGCGGTAGCCCCTACCCAGAATGCAGAATCAGTTTGCATTAAAACAACCCAGCCTTGGATCATAGGGCTTACCATCATCGAGGCATCGTCAAACAACAAGCCCGCAAAAAAACGACGGTAGGAATGGTTTTTGAACAGGGACAGCATATTTAAACCTGCTCAATAACTCTAAAAACTTAAAAATAAAAACATGAAGTTAGTCTGTATAAAATCTATAGAATCATGATGCAATGGCATTCGCCATCACTTCTAAAACGTAATCTATATCTTTTGAATCTACTCCATAATGGGTTACAAATCTCCATCTAGCATAAGGGGAGGCCCCTTTTATTCCTTCCGCCTCCAATTTTTTCATCAACTCATTTTTATTAGGATGGTCCACTTCGAAGAAAACCAAATTGGTATCTACGGTATCGGGATCAATCGATATCCCATCTATTTTAGATAGCCCTTCTGCCAATTTCTTTGCGTTGGCGTGATCCTCTGCCAGCCTATCAACCATTTGATCAAGAGCCACAATACCCGCTGCTGCTAAAAATCCAGCTTGCCTCATTCCCCCGCCCACCATTTTCCGCCATCTCCTCGCTTCATCGATGAATTCATTGGTACCAGCCACAATAGAACCAACTGGGCAACTGAGCCCCTTTGAAAGGCAAAAACTTACGGTGTCTGCTTCTTTCAGCATTTCATCAACCGGAGTTTCTAATTTAACGGCTGCATTGAATATTCTTGCCCCATCCACATGAAGCGGCAATTCATTTGCGTGGGCCACATCAGCTATTAACTTGGTATCTTGGGGGGTGAGTACTCTACCCCCACAGTTATTTTGAGTGTTTTCGATGGCAACCACAGCTGTGTGGGGATTGTGATTATTCGTCGAATCTCGTATGGCTTCTTCAACTTCATAAGGATCAAGCATACCTCTGGTATCATTCCTAACCGTGTGGTAGGAAACTCCCCCTAAAGCTGCTGCTCCGCCTGCCTCTGAACGAAAAATATGGGATTTGTCGCCAAGAATAATTTCGTCACCTCTTCCACAATGTGATAGAACTGAGATTAGGTTACCCATAGTCCCACTCGCAACAAACACAGCAGCTTCCTTACCTACCTTCGCTGCCGCAACTTCTTCCAATTTGTTGACTGAGGGATCATCACTAAACACGTCATCACCAATTTTGGCTTTGGCTATAGCTTCTCTCATTTCTGGGGATGGGTGGGTAACGGTATCGCTTCTAAGATCGACTGCAGTCATATTTTCCACCGAGTTTATTGAATTTGTTTTTTTGATTTCGCACATTGATTCTAGCAACGCCCTCTAGCAATTACTATACTTAGGGTTAATTTAGACACTGCCTACAAATCCCCAATTGATATATCAAGGTACAACTATGAGTGAAATAACTAAAGAATTAACAACCTTGTCAACTGAAAATTCCGAGTTGGAATCCTTGCTTGAAATTCCGACAAAGCCAGTAAAACCTCCATGCGTGATCCTGTGCCATCCACATCCCAGATATGGGGGAAATATGTTTGACACTTTGATTAATCACATCTCAAGCTACTTGCTTGACAGCGGTATTGCAACATTGAGGTTCAACCAGAGAGGAGTCGGAATGAGCAGTGGTGAAACAGGAGACGGACCAGAAGAATTGAAGGACACACAATCAGTCGTAAATATGACGACTATCAACCCCAAAATAGACGGTAGTCGACTGGGAATAATTGGATATTCATTTGGGGCTTGGATGGCATTGGAATCATCGTTAAGATCCAACTCAATTAAATCACTTGTTTCTATAGCATGCCCACAAAATAAATTTGCTCAATACGGCACGGTTCAAATAACTCAACCCAAACTCTTAATATTGGGCGATCGAGACCACGATTTTACTATTGGTCAATTTAGATTTCTGTCCAATAGGATGTCGGAACCCAAAAGAACAGAAGTTATAACTGGAGCAGACCATTTTTTCAGAAACCATACTGAACTAGTGGCAAAGTTAGCAGGTGAATTTATTAAGGAAACTTTATAGGCTAATATATGTTTCTAAAAATTTTAATAACAGGTTTCTTCCGACAATAATCTAGATTTCAAATAATTTAATTGGAGAAATACTTTGGTAGAAAATCAAACATTCAGAAAAGAACGAGACTCTATGGGGGAATTTGAAGTCCCATCTCATGCCTATTATGGCGCCAATACTATGAGAGCAGTTCTAAATTTCCCCATAAGTGATCTTCGCTTTTCTAGATCTTTTATTGAAGCAATTGCACTAGTAAAACTAGCCGCTGCCCAAACAAATATTGAGCTAGGCCTACTGGATCCAGATTTAGGAAAAGCAGTCATCCAATCAGCAACAGAAGTATCAGCAGGAAAATTTGACGACCAGTTCGTGGTAGATATATTTCAAACCGGGTCTGGTACCTCCACAAACATGAACGCTAACGAGGTAATTTCAAATAGGGCCATCGAAATTTTGGGAGGAGATCTGGGTTCACGAGTACCCGTACATCCCAATGACCATGTGAATACCGGCCAATCTTCCAACGATGTAATACCCACAGCAATACATGTAGCTGCTGCAAAGGCGATAACAGATGAGTTAATTCCATCATTGAAAAAATTATCTTCCTCCTTAAACACCAAATCCAAGGAGTTTATGCCAATTATCAAAACTGGAAGAACTCATCTCCAAGATGCAACCCCTGTTAGACTTGGCCAAGAGTTTCTAGGACATGCAGGTCAAATAGAAAGAGGTATTATCCGAGCAGAACAGGCGGTTCAAGAGCTTGCAGAAGTCGCCTTAGGCGGCACGGCAGTAGGAACAGGAGTAAACACTCATCCTGAATTTGCCAAGAGAGTCTGTGGAAAATTATCCGAATCTATAGGAATAACAATTAAGGAAACTTCAAATCATTTTCAAGCTCAAAGTACTCTGGACAATATAGTGGACGCCAGTGGTTCATTAAAAACGATCGCTGTCAGTTTAATGAAGATCGCCAATGATGTGCGATGGATGGGATCTGGTCCCAGAGGTGGGTTTGGCGAAATTGAGTTACCGGAAGTCCAACCTGGTAGTTCAATAATGCCAGGTAAAGTTAATCCTGTGATACCAGAATCAGTATGCCAAGTGGCTGCACAAGTAATAGGAAATGATGTCACTGTTGCTGTTGCCGGGCAATCTGGCAATTTTGAAATCAACGTCATGATGCCAGTGGCGGCCTACAATCTTCTTCAATCGATAGATTTATTAGCTACAGCCTCATCAAACCTAGCTGATCAATGCATTGATGGACTTAAACCAACATCGAGAGGCCCAGAAATGGTAGAAAAAGGCCTAGCAATTGTAACAACTTTGGTTCCACATATTGGCTACGATAAATCAGCTGCATTAGCACATAAGGCCCAAGAAACTGGTCAAACAATTATGGAAGTAGCCCTAGAAGAAACCGATTTATCTGAACAAGAATTAACAAAAATACTCGATCCAGAATCGATGACTGAACCGGGGGTTTCTGGAGTATCTATAGGCTAAATCTTAAATAAACTTTTTGGCAATAATAAGTTGTTCAGGTTTCGATAGAGGTCCAGACTCGATCATATAGGAGAGAGTTTTTGATAACACATCTCCAACCCCAGGGCCTTCGGTCACTCCAAGGCCTATCAAGTCTTGGCCGTCAATTAGTAGGTCAATCTTGTTTAACTCTTGAAGAAATAAATCAAGATTGCTTTTAATTTTTCTTGAGACATATGTACCAGCTACCAGAATGGCTATTTCGGAGATTTGTTTCAGCTGGTCATGAAGCTCGCTGCGAGAAACTTTTTCCTCTAGTAATTCTATCCTCCCTAAATCAGACCCAAACTTCATAAATTCATTACCTAAATTCAGCCTCTCAATTGCATTTTGTCTCTCCAATGAGCTAATTAAGGATACAAAGGCATAGAAGTCCCTGTTATGAGGGTCTATTCGCAAAGACTGTAAAAGATCTCTTCTCTTAGTTAAATCTGCCCCATTAGGGAATGATTCGTGAGCATATGACATAACCTCATATTGATCTAAGGATCTCAAAATAGCGCCTGAATTTTCTTCAGAAAAAATCTTTCGTATTTCATTGGTTAACCGAACCCCACTTAGTAGTGATATTAACCTCAAGCCCTCTATCATGAATTTTTTTGTTCTCTTTTCTATATCAAACCCTAGTCTTCCAGAATAGCGTAATACTCGAAAAATACGCGTTGGGTCATCCTGAAAAGATTTAGAATGAAGAACTCTAATTTGCTTTGATTCCAGATCGGCCAATCCATTATCAAAATCAATTAATTCACACCAATCTTGAGAATTAATCCCTGCAGCAAAAGCATTTATGGAAAAATCCCTCCTGGCCAAATCATCTTCAAAAGAAGCATGCTCCACTACTGGTAACTCACCAGGAGATGGATATACCTCTTTCCTAGCCATAGCAAGGTCTATTGTTTGATCTAACAGAATTATTTTACATGTCCCAAACTGAGATACTGAGTGCACTTCGACCTTATATTTAGGATCAAATTTAGATGTGATATCTTGAGGGTCCGCTTCCAAAACAACATCAATGTCGGTAATCGATTTACCTAGAAGTATGTCCCTTACTGTACCGCCGACAAGAAAAGCCCTTATTCCTAATCTATCGAATTGCTCACCCAGTATGGTTATAGCTCTATATTGTGAAGAGCTGATGGTTTTCTTTAGAAGATTTTCTATATTCATGAATCGTTGAGCGCCATTTATGCTTCTTTACAGCACCTTTACAGTTCGTATACCTTGGAATTATACAGAGATGATTAGTATCGCATTAACTAACATTTTAAAAACCTACATTCTTTACAGGATTATTTTATATGGATGAACTCAGCCACATTAATTACTGTCAAACATGTGGCACAGGCTTGGTGAGGAAGTTTGATCGAAATAATGAAAGGCCTTACTGCAAAATATGTGGGACATTCACCTATATTGATCCAAAGGTTGCCGTGGTTGCACTTCTTACTCACCAAACCTCTTTATTGCTTATAAAAAGGGATATAGAACCACATTTTGGGAAATGGAGCCTACCGTCCGGATATGTAGACCGTGGGGAATCAGTTGAAAATGCTTTAATTAGGGAAGTATTTGAAGAAACAACGATACGTGCCGTCCCAACCCATTACCTTGGCGTTTTTTCTGGAAAGGGACCTGTAGTGGTTCATGTGTACGTAGTCACACATAAATCAGGTAAGGCCGCGCCCGGAGATGAGGTCAGTGAAGTTAAATGGTGTAAATTCGATGAAATACCAGAACTGCCATTCCCCTACGATGCAGAAATTATCTCCGAGTTCAGAAATTACCTAAGCACCATCTGAGTCATCATCCTCAGCATGGCCTTCATCCCATACCCTTTTAAATATTCCATATCTGGGACCATCTTTATCACCCAAGGGAGTTATATTTACTAATTCCCAGCCTTTATCACCCATACGCTTAAGTAGTCCTGTGGTATAGCGCAATCCACCCTCTTCTGTGTCTGTTTTCAATCTCACAACATCGTATTCCCACGTTGATATGCCATGTGGTAGATCAAAATCCTCCACATACTCCAGTTGTTGGAGCTCCTCCTCTGTAATCTCCGCCCAAGAATCTTCTGGCAATTCAGCCTGACATTCATCACACGAGCTGGCAGGCCCCATGGAGTATCCGCCACATTCAGGGCAAAAATAAATTCTCATACTTAATTCTTTATATATTTCTTTTTCACTAATTCAATATTGGCTGTGAGTCCGATGATCTAACTTCTAATGATTATATGACTACAGCAAGAAAAATAGATACCATGGATTAGAACCATATAAACAAAGTAGATCTTATTCGAATGATAAGTTTCCCCAAGAGGTGTAATCGTATACCTTTACCTTGATAATCGTGGGATCCTCCGGAAGATAATTCTGTTCCCTATACTGAATATACCTTTTTTTCAGCAGTCTGACGGCGTCCAAGTTTTCGCAACGATTTTGAACAATACTGGCCTTACCTTTAAGCATTAGATACCCTAACTCGTTCCAATCCTGAGAATATCTATCAAATAGAACGACAACCTCATCATTATGGTTAATATTGTTAATTCTGGTAAGAGTTTTTTTTGAACTTGCCTTGGGTTTTGAATCGATTGGTGTATAAATCGTGTCATTCTCAGAAAGAGCGAAACAAATGGGGATCGAGTGAGGCAACCCTGTCGGAGTAACAGTAGAAAGTCTTGCCAAATCACATGACAAAATAAATTCTTCTACTTTTTTTAACATTCAACACCAGAACCAATCGGACGCAATCGCTACCTGATAATTCCTAGATTTCTATAAATCCTCAATGGATTGGAAGTTCATATTGTATAGGTGTGCGTACAAACCATCTTTGTCCATCAACTCTTGATGTTTACCTACTTCCACTACTTCCCCTTCTTGAAGTACAACGATTTTATCTGCTCCTCTGATTGTGGATAGCCTATGAGCTATGACGATCGCAGTCCGCCCTAGAAGCAATTTCCTCAATGCAGTCTGTATAACCAATTCTGTATGGCTATCAATACTGGCAGTAGCTTCATCTAATATAAGTATCTTTGGATCATCGACGATGGCCCTAGCAAAACTGAGCAGTTGCCGTTGACCTAAGCTGATATTAGCTCCCCTTTCGGACAGGTAGGTATCGTACCCGTCTTCAAGTTGCATGATAAATTCATGGGCTCCTACGACTTTAGCGGAAGAAATAGCTTTTTCATCGGTAACATCAACGTGGTTGTATTTAATGTTTTCCATCACAGTGCCCGAAAACAAGTATGGTTCCTGCAGAACCATACTCATCTGGCCAACGACAGAGGTTCTTTTTACATCCCTAATGTCGATACCATCAATTAATATCTCACCTTCATCACGCCTTACTGGGTAGAATCTGGATAATATAGACACAATGCTGGTCTTACCTGCACCGGTAGGCCCCACTACCGCTACTGTCTCCCCTGCACTAACCTTGAGATCAATACCTTTCAGTACATCTTCACCCTCTACATACCTGAATCGAACGTTTTTGAACTCAACATCACCCTTTATCTCAGGCATTTCAACAGCATCTTCAATATCGATAAGTTCTGGCTCTCGGTCCATTAAGTCAAAAATCCTAGCACCCGAGGCCATTGATCTTTGTAACTGTGTATATTGCTGGGTCAAGTTACGAATAGGGTCAAAAAACCTCTGCACATACATAACAAAAGCCACCAACACCCCAGGAAGTAATTCTCCTTCTCCTAATCCGACCCACCTGGAACCAAAAAATAAAGCCAATCCTATAGCCACAGCAGTAAGAATATCAACGGCTGGCAAAAGACCTGCAGCATACCTTCCAGCGATTACATTGGACCACCTATGGGCGGAGTTCTTATCATCAAAAATTTCAAGGTTTCTTTCCTGTCTGTTAAGACTTTGAACTACCCTTACACCAGATATATTTTCGTTAAAGGCGGCATTTACTATCGCGATCCTTCGCCTTATTTCAGTGAAAGACTTCTTTGCGTACTTTTGCCAACTAACCATAATGGTCATCAATACAGGCAACACGCCCATCGTAATAAGTCCTAATTCCAAATCCATTAAAAGCAGAGCTATAACTATTCCTACCAAACTCAACAACTCACCAAGACTCATTACTACGAGCGCCGCAAACTCTTGTAATTGCCCAACATCACCCTGAACACGAGACATTAACCTTCCTACTTCAGTGTTATCAAAATAAGAAAGGGACTGCTTTTGAACATGTCCAAACAAAGCTCTTCTCAATCTAAAAAGGACACCTTGCCCCACTCTTTGCATAGCATATTGTTGGAGGTAATTTGTACCCCAATTAGTAAGGGCGTTAATCACAAAAACAGCGAAAAGAATATTTAGAAGTCGTATGTGTTCATCAAGGGAGTCACCTCTTCCAAACGCTTCCATACCATCTTTTATTGGATTATCTATTCCCCACTGGATTAGCCAAGGCACAGCAACCAATGTAAATGTATAAATTAACATTGAAACTAATGAAACTATTACCAGCGTGGCATAAGGTTTTATATATGGAGCTAACCTAAGTATTACCCTCTGATCATATGCTGAACCAAAAAACTCTTCGTCTGCTTGGCCTCTAGCCGCAGACATTCCACCTAATCCGAGATTCATTCAGTCACCTCAGATGTCAACTCGTCTTGAGGTCGAAGTTGTAACTCATATATTTCGTTGTAAAGGCCACCTTTTTCCAGTAGTTCCTCGTGAGTGCCTTCCTCTAGAATTCTTCCATCCTTCAAAACTACTATCTTATCGGCACTATGGACCGTACTCAGTCTATTAGCAATAATGAAAGTAGTTCTCCCTTTCATGGAATTGTCCATTGCTGCCTTGATCTGATCCTCCGTATTTGCATCCACACTAGAGGTTGAGTCATCCAATATTAGTATTGGAGGATCGAGCAATATTGCTCGAGCAATTGACATTCTCTGCCTTTGGCCCCCAGAAAGTGTAGAACCCCTCTCCCCTACATAAGTTTCGTAACCTTCGTCAAGTCCCTCAATAAACTCCGATAATTGAGCAATCGTAGATGCCTTTTCCATTTGATCATCACTAGCATCTTCTCTACCGTATTTGATGTTTTCTTTGAGTGAGGTTGTGAACAGAAAAACATCTTGCTGGACCATTCCAATATTCTTTCTTAAGGAGTGGAGAGTAAACTCCTTCACATCTACGCCATCCACTTTTATTGCTCCAGTCGAAACTTCATAAAATCTCGGTAGAAGGTTAGCTATTGTAGATTTGCCGCTTCCAGGAGGACCAACTAATGCAACTATTTCACCAGGTTTCGCCTCCAAATTTATATTTCTGAGGACAGGTTTACCATTGTCATAGGCAAAAGATACATCTTCAAACTTAACGTGGCCTTGGGATTTTTCCAAAGTAATAGCATCAGGTGCTTCTCTTACCGGTGATGGGGCATCAAGAATCTCAAACATTCTTTCCCCCGCCGAGGCGGCTCTTGCATAGGCATTTACAACCCATCCCGCCATCCTGACTGGAAGCGCTAATATTTGGAGATAAAAAACAAAGGCAGCCAATTCTCCAGGAGTCATCGCTCCATTCATTACTTGGCGCCCTCCGTACCAAATAATTAGTCCCATAGCTACCATGAAAGTAAACAGCATAAAAGACATACTGGAGGCGCGTAGTTTCTCAGCTTCCACGTAAATATCAGACACTTCTGAATTTTTTATCGCAAATCTGTCTTCCTCATGGTCTTCCGAGGCAAAAGCCTTTACTACCCTCTGCCCAGAAAAATTTTCCTGCAGAATGATACTAAGCTCCGCCATTTTCTGTTGCACTAGAAGCCATAAAGCCCTCATCCGCAGGCGAACCGCACTAGTGTAGACAGCCACAATGGGCATAAAACTGGCGCTCAAAAGACCTAATTTCCAATTCATGGAAACAAGTATTGCTGCAACTATGACGAAAAGCGCTATGAAGTATGGTGCCCTCACCAGTCCCATGTTTATAAACATACGAATATTTTCTACATCGGTAATAGCTCGTGACATCAAGTTACCGGTGTGATGTTTATCATGGAATGCAAAACTCTGGTGCTGAACGTGATCATAGAAGGAATTCCTCAAATCGTAGGCAACATACTGCGACAAAGTTTCAGCTAGGTATGTTTGGAAATAAGACATTCCCCCTCGGATGATGCTTAAACCCAAAATTATTATTATGCATGTGTAGAGTGTGTCGGTCTCCACTTCACCGCCGGCCAAAATAGGCTGTGCCACTGAATCTATAGCGTCTCCAAATAATTTAGGAAGAAAAATATATGCAACAATCGCCCCTACCGTAGACAAGTAAGCGAAGCCTAATCTGTATTTGTACCTCAGAGCAATTTTGATTATTCTAAGGATATGCTGCATAAATACCCTGAAACTAGTCTCAAAAATTGTGATCCAGACAAGTTAACGTATATGAAACCACGGAGACTCCTTATTCTACATTGACTTACGATCTAAATATCAAGTGTTTTGAAAACAATTTCTTGACAATTTGTTCATGTATTGAACTGCATGATTTAAAGTCGTTCACAGATGGGCTTTTAGGTGTTATTTGCCCTTATCCTTTTTCTAAAAATGGCAAATAATACCCAACACACACACTCCGTCCGCCTCATGAGAGAGGAGGATATTCATCAAGTCTCGATAATTGAAGAGGATGCATTCCCAAATTTATTCCCTCCCACCTCCTTTAGAAAGGAACTTCAAAGACCTATATCAACGTTAATGGTCGCGATTTCACCAGTTGACCCAAGAAAAAACGACGAAATTGTCAATGACCTGACCTTAGAAGCGACCACACAAACAGGCAGATATAGATCAGGAAACACGGGGTGGAAACCAGGAACGGAATTTTTAAGTGGATTCGTTTTTCTATGGAACATGACTAAGGAAGAAACCCATGTGATGTCAATCGGAACCAGAAGGTCTCATAGGAGAATGGGTATAGGTGAGCTTCTATTACATTCAGCTTTATCAAAATCAATACGTGAAAAACGCGATTCACTCACTCTTGAAGTAAGAATCTCAAACATCCCGGCAATCAGACTTTATGAAAAATATGGACTTACTCTTCGGGGATATAGAAAGCATTACTACAGGGACAATGGCGAGGATGCATCCATAATGACAGTGGATAATTTACAATCTGCTGATTACCACCTTTTGATAGAAAAAAATTTAACGTTACTTTCCGGCAAACTCAAAAACTACTATTAGTTTGGAATGCGATTTGCTTTTGCCGCAGGAACATAGTCATGTTATACTTTTGCGGCGTTTTTTTTGTTGCGAAACACAGTCATTCAACCTAAAAATACTGCGTTTCACAAGTAGCCAAACAACTTGTTAGAGAAAAGGAAAATATATGGTCGAAGAGGCTGTTGAGGTCGAAACAAATCAAGAGCAGGTCAGCGAAGCGATAACTATGAAGTCGCTTTTGGAAGCAGGGGTTCATTTCGGGCATCAAAAGAGACGATGGAATCCAAAGATGAAAAGGTACATATTTACCCATAGAAACGGAATTCATATCATCGATCTACAAAAAACCCTAAATTTGGTTGAAGAGGCTGCCTCTTTTCTGACTGACGTAGCGGCAAGTGGTAAAAAGATTTTGCTAGTGGGAACCAAGAAACAGGCTCAAGACACCATCGTAGCAGAGGCAGAGAGAAGTAACTCCCTGCACATCTCTAACAGGTGGCTTGGTGGGACACTGACGAATTTCAAAACTATCCAAACTAGAATTGATTATCTCGTAGACTTGGAGAGTAGAAGAGATCAAGGCGAATTTGAAAATCTTACAAAGAAAGAATCTTTGAAAATAGATGAAAAAATAAACAAGCTGAATCGAAACCTATCAGGCATTAAAGAAATGACTGAAATGCCAGGGGCAATGTTCATAATCGATGTTGGAAGGGAAGAAATTGCAGTAACAGAGGCCAACAGAGTAGGCATACCAATAGTTGCTATAGTCGACTCCGATTGCGACCCTGATTTGATCGACTACCCTATCCCAGGTAATGATGATGCAATAAGATCTGTACGACTTATAACCAAGAGAATGTCCAATGCGATAATCGACGGATATCATCTAAGAAACTCAGACCAATCCGATGAATCCTCTGATGCTGCTGCGGAAGCAAGCCCACGAATGGTTACTTACTCCACAGTAACTATGGAAGATTCTGAATCAGAGAACGAAACTGAAGACTCAGAAGAGGGATCGGAAGCAGAAGCCGTAAATGACACAGTTGAAGAGACAACCGAGGCTGAAAACACTCTTGAATCTACCACTGTGATAGATGAGCTAGAAGAAACATCTAGTGAAGAAATCTCTACAGAAGAAAGTGTGGAAGAAGAGCCTACAGCAGAAGAAGATAAAAACTAAATCGAGACCTTCAAACCCATTGAATTTCAAGGGAGAAATCGTGCCGGAAATCACTACTGACCTAATCAAAGATCTTCGTAATCGCACCAGTGCAGGTGTGATGGATTGCAAAAAAGCTTTAGAAGAGACAGATGGCGACGTAGAAAAGGCTGAATCATTACTGAAGGAAAAAGGAATTGCTTCCGCAGCAAAAAAGGCTGATAGGGACACCGACCAAGGTTTAGTTGACACCTACATCCATAGCGGAGGTAGGATAGGGGCTATGATTGAAATCAATTGTGAAACCGATTTTGTAGCCAGAACGGAGGATTTTGCCGCTTTGGCTCATGACATAGCAATGCAAGTAGCCGCAATGTCCCCTACGCTACTGACAATAGAAGACGCTCCGGAGAACGAAAGTATCACAGAGGACCAGTGCCTGTTGTCGCAACCATTTATCAAAGACCCGTCAAAAACAATCCAAGACCTCATTAATGAAACCGTTGGAAAGCTTGGGGAAAACATCAGGGTACGGAGATTCCAAAGATTTTCCTTAGGTGAGTGAGGCTACTATGCCAGACAAACCATTCAAACGCATCCTCCTCAAACTTAGTGGAGAATCGTTAAAAGGTGACAGAAGTCACGGAATAGATCCTGACTCCCTTGATTATATGGCTGAAGAAATAAAGTCTGTGACCTCCAAAGGTATCGAATTGGGTATCGTGGTCGGTGGCGGAAATATATGGCGAGGATCTGAGGCAGAAATTGAAGGAATGGAAAGGGCCTCTGCTGACTACGCAGGTATGCTTGCGACTGTAATAAGTGCCCTTGCTCTGCAAGATTCCCTTGAAAGAAAACACAAACTGGACACAAGAACCCTCAGCGCTATAAATATCCAACAAGTAGCTGAACCTTACATCAGAAGAAGAGCTATACGGCACCTTGAAAAGGGTCGAATTGTCCTGTTTGCTGCCGGTACTGGAAATCCATTCGTCACTACAGACACAGGATCCGCACTCAGAGCACTGGAAATCGAAGCAGATGTATTGTTAATGGCTAAAAATGATGTGGATGGGGTGTACGACAAAGACCCAAATTTTGACAATTCAGCTGTTCGATATGAAAGTATCTCCTATCTAGATGCGATTGAAAAACGCCTCAAAGTAATGGACAGTACGGCCCTGTCTCTATGCATGGAATATAACATCCCCATAGTCGTATTTGACCTTTTCGAAAAGGGTAATCTAAACAAAATAGTTTCCGGTAAAAAAGTAGGCACATTAGTCACAGGTGAGTAGGTAAAATGTCAAACATTGAAGAAATCATAGAAAACACAAAGGAAAGGATGAGCAAAAGTGTTGATTCTCTACAAAGAGACCTAGGTGGCATTAGGACAGGGAGAGCTTCAGCCAGTTTAGTAGAAAACATCAATGTGGAATATTACGGAGCCCAAACGCCGCTTAACCAATTGTCATCCATATCCGTACCAGAAGCTAGAACTATCGTTATACAACCCTGGGATAAAGAAGCACTAGATGAAATAGCAAAAGGAATACTAAAGTCAGACCTTGGCATAACTCCGAATTCTGACGGAACCATCATAAGAATCAACGTTCCTGAATTAACTGAAGAAAGAAGGAAAGAGATGGTGAAAATAGTCGGTAATATGGTTGAGGAAGGACATGTGGCTATAAGAAACATTCGCAGGGACAGCTTGGAAAGAATAAGGACTTTAGACAAAGATAAAGAAATTTCACAGGACGATGGTAGAAGGGCTCAACAAGAGCTCCAAACTGTCACTGATTCTTTCATTTCCGAAATGGATTCCATCAAATCTCAGAAAGAAAAAGAGGTGATGGAGGTCTGAACGACCCATTGTGCTATGGGTAAAAAGAAAGGCCTGCGCCATGTAGCCATCATAATGGACGGAAACGGCCGATGGGCTACCTCAAGAGGATTAACCAGAAGTACCGGCCATGAAAAAGGCACCCTGAATATTCAAAATGTACTTCGAACTTTTTTACATCACGGAGTGACATTCGTCACTTTGTATGCATTTTCTACTGAAAATTGGAATCGCCCACAAAATGAAGTAGACCGCCTTATGAATCTCACTGTGTCCTCAATAGCAGACCAATTGGATCAGCTTCATGCCGAAGGCATCAAGATAACTCACCTAGGGGAAAAATCATCCCTGCCTATTGAAGTTAGGCAAGCGATAGCAAAATGCGAAACCCTGACCGCTTTCAATAAAAATTTAGTCCTCAATATCGCTTTCAACTATGGAGGTAGAACGGAAATTGTAAAAGCAGTCAACCAGTTGCTTGAAGAAAATCAACATCCGGGGAAAATCACGGAAGAACATATATCAGAGCGGCTATATACTAAAGGAATCCCTGACCCAGACATGATAATAAGAACTGCAGGGGAAATGAGATTGAGTAACTTCTTGATTTGGCAATCTGCTTACTCCGAATACTATTCAACCGATACTTTGTGGCCCGACTTCGATGAATCTGATGTTGTTAAAGCTTTGGAAGAGTACTCAAGAAGAACCCGTAAATTTGGCGAACTTTAAGTGGCATTGGAAATTATGTCGAAGCCAATAGTCTGGAAAATTTAATATGAAACATCGGTTAATAAGTGCCAGCGTAGCATTACCATTAGTGCTTTTCGGGATCTTTTTTGGAGGCATATGGTTTGCCTTCATAATAATTTTTGGGGCAGTAGTCTCGGCGCATGAATTATCGAAAATGACCGGCACCCATAATGGCAAAATACCACTTATATCTGCCATCCTTTCTGGATTACTGGTGGGGGCTGTATACATATACAGCAGCCATTTGCTCAGAAACAATCCAAGTAGCTGGGAATTGCAGCTATCCATCTCATCTTACACACTATTAATCTTGGCCGTAACATCCATACTTATCTTATCGATCCTAGGCAAAACCAGAAAGCTGAACAGCTTTTTCTGTATGCTATCAGCGATAGGATATACCGGAGGGTTACTTTCCTTTTCCATTCTAATCCGCAATGGTGAGAATGGGTTAGGTTGGATTGTGTTCATATCCTTGATTGTATGGGCTAATGATACTGGCTCTTATTTAACTGGAAAGAGTATAGGTAAAACTCCCTTTTTCCCTTCAATTAGTCCCAATAAAACTAGAGAGGGAGCCATTGGGGGTTATCTGCTAGCTATGACTGTAGCAATCGTATCAGGAATATATCTTTCTAATATTGAACTCACGGTACCAGCTTTGTTTAGATTAATAATTATGGGTATGATTTTTGTGTCGCTGGCTCAAATAGGAGACCTATTTGAATCAGCATTGAAAAGAAGAGCAGGCATAAAGGATTCAGGAACAATAATGCCAGGACATGGCGGCGCACTGGATAGGTTAGATTCCATTGTATTAGCTTTTCCTGTCCTGTACTATTTTATTCAATGAACGGTGATCAAAAACGGCTATCTATTTTAGGTTCGACAGGGTCAGTGGGTACTCAAACACTGGAAGTTGTTCGAAGCTATCCTGACCATTTTAAAGTCATTTGTCTGGGAGCCAACAGAAATACTGAAGCTTTAAAAAAACAAGTCCTTGAATTTTTACCTAAAGCGATTTCGTGTGACTTTTACGAAGATGTGCTTGATAACATCAATGGTACATACTCCGTGATGTCAATGGAACAAATAGCTACCCATGAGGAGACTGATATCGTTGTGGTAGCAACATCCGGAAACGTCGCTTTGGTTCCTACCATCGAAGCTATAAAAAACGGTAAAGATATAGCTATAGCCAATAAAGAGACAATTATCATGGCAGGAGAGCAACTAACCTCTCTTGCCGAATCAAATTCTGTTAATTTGATGCCGGTAGATAGTGAACCGAGTGCAATATGGCAGTGTCTAAGGGGGGAAAGCGGGAATATATCAAAATTGATTATTACCGCTTCGGGCGGACCATTTAGAAATATCCCTATTCCTTCTCTAGAAAACGTCACGCCCGATGACGCATTGAAGCATCCCACCTGGGAAATGGGTACGAAGATTAGTGTGGATTCAGCAACCATGATGAATAAGGCTTTTGAGGTAATTGAGGCTAAATGGTTGTTCAATGTGCCTTGGGACAATATAGAAGTTTTAGTACATCCAGAGAGTATCGTTCATTCCATGGTGGAATTTTCAGACGGATCAACTAAAGCACAACTTAGTTATCCTGACATGAGAATACCCATACAACACGCACTATTTTTTCCTGAAAGAGCTAGCAGCTCCCCAGTCGAATCCTTTAACCCACAAAAAAGCAATGCACTTAATTTTGAACCCCTAGATAAAGACAGATATCCATGCTTTGATATGGCTGTCAATTTTGCAAAGAAAGGAGGAACATGGCCCTCTGCTCTAACTGGAGCTGATGAAGCTGCTGTATCTACCTTTCTAGATCACAAAATCAAATTCACAGAGATCCAGTCAATTATCAAAGAAGCTATAAAGGACCATAATTCAATAGAATCGCCCAGCCCTTCTGACATGTTGAAAGCATCCGACTGGGGAAGTAAGCGAGTGTTTGATCTCGCCGGAGGAAACTAATTCCTATGCCCAGCTGGTTATTAGTAATTCCTGTTTTGTCACTGTTGGTCTTTATCCATGAACTGGGTCATTTTTTAACCGCAAAAAAATTTGGGATAAAGGTTACAGAGTTTGGTTTTGGATTTCCTCCCCGGATATGGGGCATAACATTCGGCGAAACCAGATATTCAATCAACCTGATCCCGCTTGGTGGATTTGTAAAAATGGTCGGCGAAGAGGACCCCACTGAACCAAGAAGCTTCGCAAGGCAATCAATATTAAAACGATCAATAGTTTTGATTGCAGGTTCTTTCATGAACCTAATCCTACCCATAATTATTTTTACAATTATCCTCACCCTACCGCATGATACTTTAGTTGGTACGGTCACCATCAGTGGAGTTGCTCCCAACTCCCCAGCGGAAGTATCAGGCCTACGTCAAGGAGACGCAATATTAGAAGTAAATTCTCTGAAAATTTCTAACCATATGGATCTGGTAAAAGAGATCAGTCGCCTTAAAGGAACCAAAGTAGAACTACTTGTACGCAAAAATGGTTCATCTTTGGGAATTCTCGGTTCGCCAGAATTCACTAGCTCAGAGTACGTTTATATCACTCCGAGAATAAATCCCCCTTCATTAAAGGTGGTGAATGAAGTTTCTGTACCTGAAGAAGAAATTGAACTTTCAAAAGCTCAACAATATAACCCCTCCTTAGAAATTGGTGACACCCTCCAACAGGGATCACTCGGGGTTCTTATTGGGACATCAAACGGAAAAATCATTAAAGATAGCCTCCCATTGCAACAATCCATTCCTACGTCATTTAGTAAAATGGGAGATGTGATTTCTTTTTCAGCTCAAGGTATAGGCAATTTATTTAGCAAAGGAGAAAACCCTGGATTAACTGGCCCAATTGGTATAGCTCAAGTGACTGGCGAGGTCGCAAAGGTTGGGATTGCACCGATCTTCGAATTAACAGCACTTATTAGCATTAGCTTGGGAATCGTGAATTTACTTCCAATTCCAGCTTTAGATGGGGGAAGGTTGATGTTCGTATTACTCGAAGGTATTCGAGGTGGTAGGAGAATTTCTCCCGAAAAAGAAGGCCTCATTCACCTAGCCGGCTTTATGCTATTAATTGGCTTAGTTGTCGTGATGAGCTATTTCGACATTGTGCGAATAATAAGCGGAGATAGTTTTTTTAGGTAATTTGATACAGTATGAAAACTAGGCATTTCAAATGCGAAGAATAACAAAACCAGTGTTTGTAGGACCCGTCAAAGTTGGCGGAGACGCACAAGTGTCAGTTCAATCCATGACCAAAACTGATACTCGAAACGTAAAAGCCACCATAAATGAAATTAGAGCCCTAGAAGACATAGGATGTGAAATAGTTCGCTGTGCCGTACCTGACATGGAAGCTGCAACAGCCCTAAAAAAAATTAAATCTGAGATAAATATACCCCTTGTCGCTGATATTCATTTTCATCATGAGTTGGCCATTGAATCACTTAAAAATGGCATCGATTGCCTAAGACTTAACCCAGGAAACATAAGAGACGAAGAAAAAGTAAAAGATGTCGTTAAATTAGCAAAAGAGATGAGTGTCCCAATCAGGATAGGCGTTAATTTTGGAAGCTTGCCCCCAGTAGGTGCTATTGGAAAAACACGGGGATTGAACAGACACGATGACGGTGTCAATTTACTCACTAAAGGAATTTCTTCAACCTCTGACTACACTGTGGTTGACCACATGGTTGCCACTGGTCTTTGGGAAATTGATCTACTTGAAAATTTGGATTTTGACCTCATAAAAATATCATTAAAGGCTTTCGATATTGACACGACTGTAGAATCCTACAGAAGAATGTCCAAGCTAATACCTTATCCATTCCATTTGGGTATAACTGAAGCTGGCACTTCAAAATCAGGGAGCATTCGCAGTGCAATCGGTCTAGGTATTTTGCTATATGAAGGAATAGGGGACACTATCCGTGTAAGCCTGAGTGATGATTCAGTTGAAGAAGTCATTTCTGGTTTTGAAATTTTGAAATCCCTGGAACTTCGTAAAGAGGGGGCTGTGCTTGTAGCCTGTCCGAGCTGCGGTAGAGCAGACGTAGACGTAAGGGATTTGGCAAATAAAGTCGATCGTCTACTGAAAGATACTAAAACCCATATAAAAGTGGCAGTAATGGGATGTGAAGTAAACGGTCCCGGGGAAGCAAAAGATGCTGACATTGGTATTGCTGCTGGAGTCGGTAAGGCAATAATCTTTCGACGCGGAAAAAAATCTAAGGTTGTGGAAGAAGCTCAAATGCTCGAGGAACTAATGTCAGAAATTAGGCAAGTAGAGAAAGAAATGGCTGATTTATCAAAAGATCCTGTCACATAAAACTATCAAAGGCATTCATGTAATGAAGTTATCTAAACTATTTGTTCGAACACTCAGGGACGGACCAAGCGATTCTGAATTGATAAGCCATAAGCTACTCATACAAGCTGGAATGGTCCATCAAGTGTCTTCTGGAGTATACAGCTATCTGCCGCTTGCATGGAGATCTTTACGAAAAATAGAACAGATAATCAGAGAGGAAATGGATTCGTCAGGAGCACAAGAAGTAAAACTAGGTCTTTTACAGCCCAGGGAAATTTGGCAAATGTCAGGAAGAGATGAAATATATGGTCCTGATATGATTCGGCTCCAAGACCGCCGAGAAAGACAACTAGTCTTGCCACCTACTAATGAAGAACTAATGACTGAAACAGTGAAAAGCTTTATACAAAGTTATAGAGATCTTCCTTTCAACCTATATCATATTCAAACCAAATTTAGAGATGAACCGAGGCCAAGGGGTGGCCTCATACGTGTCCGAGAATTTGACATGATGGATGCATACAGTTTTGACCAAGATGAGGAAGGATTGGATATCAGTTATGAATTAATGATCAATGCATACATCAACATCTTTCAACGGTGCGGTATAGAAACTGTGATCGTCGAGGCAGACAGTGGTGCGATTGGTGGAAAAGATTCAAAAGAATTCATACTGCTCTCAGAATCAGGTGAAGATACCATTGTTCTATGTGAGAAATGCGACTACGCAGCCAATGGAGAAAAATCAGAATTTACGAAACAATCTATACCACTCGAAGAGTTGGACAATCAAAATGAAATCTCTACTCCGAATGTAAAAACTATAGAAAATCTGTGTGAATTTTTGTCAATTGACGCCACGAAAACTCTCAAGTCCGTCTTTTACAAAACAGATGATGAATTCGTTATCGCTGTTATCCGAGGCGACTATGAGATTAATGAAATAAAGCTTAAAAACATTCTGGGTGGCGGTGAGTTGAGATTGGCGACTGGAGAAGAAGTAACCCGATACGGTTTAATACCTGGTTCTGCTTCTCCTGTGGGGTTGATCGGATTTAAGGTGGTTATGGACGATTCTGTTACTTTAGGCAATAACTTTGTGGCAGGAGCGAATAAAGAAGGATTTCATTTATCAGGGATCAACCACCCAAGAGATTTTGAAGCACACATACAAGCTGATATCGCGTTAGCCGAAGACGGGTTTCAGTGCCCCAAATGTACAGGAAAATTGCAAACCAATCGTGGAATTGAAATTGGACACGTTTTTAAATTAGGGACACGGTATTCAGAATCTATGGAAGCTAAATTTCCAGACCCAGACGGAAATTTACAGCCTATTGTCATGGGATGTTATGGGATAGGGGTCGGGCGAATCCTTGCCGGAGCTATTGAACAACATTCAGATAAGAATGGAATTATATTTCCGAAAACTATTGCACCATACGAAGTAATATTAGTCTCGCTCAACACAGACAATCCAGAAGTAATGGACTCCTCAGAAAAAATGTATCTATCTATGATTGAAGAAGGAATTGATGTACTTTGGGATGATCGAACAGAATCCGCTGGAATCAAATTTAATGATGCCGATCTCCTAGGAATTCCTGTAAGAATAGTAATGAGTAAAAGGAACATCCAAAATGGTGTGGTGGAAATAAAAATGAGGAATGAGAAAGAAGGGGACACAATCCCTTTAGAAGAATGTATTAAGGAAGTGGGTAGACTCCTTGAAGAATAAAGGAACAATATAAGGTGGAATGGCCAAACGACATATCATGCCCAATCGTAATAAGCTTTGACCTCGATGGTGTCACCGGTACAATCAACCGGAATCCGGCCTCAAAGAATTTACCAACCCTCATGTCTATGAGGGAATACGGGCCTTCTGTCGCAACCCCGAGAATTTTAGATCTGTTGGATTCACACAACATAAAATCTTCCTTTTACATACCTGGATTCATAGCAGAAACCCACCCTGATTTAATATTGGACATACACGAAAGGGGTCATGAAATAGGCAACCATGGATATATGCATGAACCTCCTGCAACCTTAACCTCTTCACAGGAAGAAGATGTACTTTTGCAAGGATCGCAAATCATAAAAGATATAACAGGGGAAAATCCTGTCGGGTACCGATCCCCTAGTTGGGAGTTAAGTCCTGACTCGTTAAATATCCTAAAAAGAAATGGTTTTTTATATGACTCAAGTATGATGGGGAATGACATTCCTTATCTGATACATACTAGCCATGACGCGATAATAGAAATACCTATACATTGGGAATTAGACGATCACCCGTTTTTCAATTACATTCCTTTTCTGGGTCAAACAAATGTAATGGCAAGCCCTGAGCATGTGTATTCTGTATGGGCCTCATCCTTTGAAGGCCTATATAAATACAAAAGAACCTTTGTCTTAACAATGCATCCATGGATCATTGGAAGGCCAGGCAGACTTAACATGCTAGACAGATTGATTACCCTTATTAAAAGCTATCAGGGGACATCTTTCATGACATGCAAAGAACTAGCCCTTTTCAAAGAACACGACTACATGTAAAAAAGTTTGAAGGTTATAATTCCCTGATGATACCATTCCCGGGTTTAAATCCGTCTATAAATTGCCATGAACCTATTTCGCCATTATGGCTAGGAGGAATAAAAGCATTATGACATTGCCAAATCGAATGAAGTTCGGCATTTTTCTAGCTCCATTCCATTGGTTAGGAGATAATCCAACACTTGCATTAGAAAGAGATTTGGAAACTATTCAGTGGCTGGACTACTTGGGTTTCGACGAAGCTTGGATAGGAGAACACCACAGCGCTGGTTGGGAAACAATATCCTCTCCAGAAGTATTCATGGGGGTTGCAGCGGAAAGAACCAAACACATAAAGCTAGGGACAGGAGTTGCCAGCTTGCCATACCACCATCCCCTGATGCTCACAAATAGAATGGTTCTACTGGATCATCTAACAAGAGGAAGGGTGATGCTGGGAGTAGGCCCAGGAGCTCTAGTGTCAGATGCTTATGCCCTCGGTATAGAACCATCCTTACAAAGACCCCGTATGGATGAAGCTATCGGAATAATAAAAAGGCTTCTTACCGAAAAAGACCCTATAACGTATGAATCGGAGTGGTTTACATTACGAGAAGCAATGATCCACTTAAAACCTTACACCCAACCACATTTCCCCATGGCAGTGGCGGCCGCCCAATCCCCTTCTGGAATGGTCGCCGCAGGTAAGCATGGATTAGGAGTCCTCTCAGTTAGTGTGGTCAGGGGAGGAAGTATCGCTTCTAATTTAGGAGATTTTTGGAAAATAGCTGAAGATACGGCAGAAGAGTATAGCCAAACGGTAGACAGAAACGAATGGCGTATAGTGCTACACGTTCATCTGGCAGACACAAAAAAAGAAGCGATAGAACAAGCCAGAGAGAAATCAGCTGCATATCAATACGATTATTTTCACCAAACAATGGGAACCCCGTTTGACTATGATGGCCCCAAGGACAAAATAATCGATTACATGGTGGATAATGGCGCCTGGTGCGTCGGAACACCAGATGACCTAATAGCTAAAATCAAGGAATTAGGAGAACAGAGTGGGGGATTTGGAGGTTTCATGATACAAGCTACTGAATGGGGAACCCGCGAACAAGTTATGCATAGCTATGAATTGATAGCTAGGTATGTGATGCCTCATTTCCAAGGATCGCTTGACAACTTGGTAACCTCACAAAAATGGTCAGAAGACAATAGGGATAATTTACAAGCACTTAAGACAGTGTCTTTGAGCAAAGCAACTGAAAATTATAAAAATAGAACTTAAAACTAGGAGAGACATCGATGACAAAAATGACCGGAGGGGAAGCACTCGCAAAATCACTATACAGAGAAGGTGTTAGGGTAATTTTTGGATTGCCTGGTGTTCAGCTGTATCATTTACTCGATGGATTGGCAAAGGAACCTGGAATCCGTTTCATAAACACCAGACACGAGCAAGCCACAACATATATGGCTGATGGTTATTCAAGAGCCGGAGGCGGTATAGGAACTGCGCTAGTGGTGCCAGGTCCAGGTCTTCAAAACGCCAGTGCCGGTATCGGTACCGCATATTCAGCATCGTCCCCTATTCTAGTAGTCTCTGGACAAATCGAAAGAGACCACATTGATCTAGAAAGAGGAATGCTTCATGAGATAAAGGGACAAATTGACACAATAAAACCAATCACAAAACATCAAAAATTGATATTGGACCCTGCAGAAATACCAGAAGCAGTACACGAAGCTTTTGAGCAGCTGCAAACTGGCAGACCAAGACCAGTTCAGATAGAAATCCCACCAGAAACTCTTTCCGACACAGCTGATATTGACCTGCTAGAAGCTGGGAAATATGAAAGGCCAGCCGCAAACAAAGAAAGCATAAGCCGAGGAGTAGAAGTAATATCCAAAGCCAAGAATCCTCTGATCTGGGCTGGGGGAGGGGTTATCTCTGGGGAGGCATCGGCTGAATTAACATCGTTAGCAGAATTTTTACAAGCTCCAGTTATAACCACAGGAGAAGGTAGGGGTGCCATTTCTGATCGCAGCCACTTGTCAATTGGTAGCTTCCGATTCAAGAATGACACTTTTTTTGAAAATAAAATTCAAGATTACGATCTAGTTGTTGCTATTGGAACCAGATTATTAAACAACCAACAGCTGACAGGCCAAAAAGTACTTCAAATCGACATAGACGATGAAGAAATTGGGCGGAATTATGAGAATACCGAAGGTATAAATGGTGACGCAAAGAAAACTCTTGCAGAAATTATAAGCGGGTTAAAGACCGTAATGTCACCAAGAGAAAGTCGTGTGGATGAATTGACAGCACTAAAAGCCGAGAGGTTCAACTCCGGGACAGTGATCGAGCCACAAGAATCCTATACCAAGGCAATCCGAAGTGTGATGCCTGATGATGGAATATTTATCTCAGGCATGACTCAAATAGGGTATTACAGTAGAAACAAATATGAGGTATATGAACCGAGGACTTATATCACTTCGTCCTATTATGGGAATCTTGGATATGCCTATCCAACAGCATTAGGGGCAAAAGTCGCGCAACCTGATAAGGCTGTTGTAGCCGTATGCGGTGATGGTGGATTTATGTTTAATGTACAAGAACTAGCCACAGCTGCGAAGCATCAAATTAATGTTGTGGCCGTTGTGTTCAACGACAACGCCTACGGAAATGTAATGAGGGATCAAGTCAATATGTTTGACGGTAGGGAATACGGTGCAGAAGTGCACAATCCCGACTTCATGAAGCTTGCTGAAGCCTTTGGGGTAAGAGGTGTTAGAGTAGAAGGGGGAGCGTCAGCATTAGAACAGGCTGTCAAAGAGTCTCTAAGTATAGAAGCACCGACATTAATAGAAGTTCCTGTTGGCCCAATGCCGAATCCTTTCAGGGATTATTAAGAACTACACGGTTCCCTAGCCATGACTGTAGGTAGGGAACCGTGTACATCAATACTCAGACCAAAGAAAATGGTATGGACAACTCTCCGCATATATCCTTAAACCAGTCTATTACCTCGTAATGCAGCGGTATCCCGTTTTCAGATCTTTCTATATTTGATTCGTGCTCAGGTTGGCCCGGGTACATAACTCGGTCATGTCCTGGGGCTGGTTTGGAAGATTGCAACATATTGATCCACTCATCCATAGTTGTTTTGAATTCAGAAGTATCCATAAAGGCTTCTATGTTGTAAGCAGCCACATAATGCCCAAAATTTGGCCTTCCAGGATTCATACCATAACCACCACCAGTCAATATACCTCCCAAAATGTCCACTACACACATCATTCCATAACCTTTGTGTGATCCCAATTCACGCGTACCACCAACAGGTAGCAAATACGATGATGCGGATCCTTCATATCCCGGTGTGGGAGGGTCTACTTCTTCCATGATAGGAGTACCGTCGTGGCCCGCAACCCATCCTCCCAACAGCTGAGTACCGTTTCTTCTAGCAAGACCAAGTTTATTTCCAGCGACTGCGCTCATCGCAGCATCAAACACAAATGGAGCTTCTTTATCAGCAGGCGCAGCAATAGCTATAGGATTGGTGCCTAATATTGGCTCTGCACCAAAAGTTGGTAAAACCGAAGGAGGACAGGATGTCATACACATCCCTATCATATCGTTCTCGACAGCCTTAAGAGCATGATATGAAGCCATACCAAGATGTCGGGAATTGTGTATCGTCACGACACCCATACCAACGTTTTTAGCCTTTTCAATAGCTATATCCATTGCCTTTGGAGTTACTATGATTCCTAGGCCTCTATCTCCATCTATATTCGCGGTAGAAGGAGTCTCTCTTGTGATTGTCCAATTCGGATGTGGGTTGATTTCACCGTTGCCATAACCAGTCACATAAGACCTCAGCATATTGGACACACCGTGTGTATCCACACCTCTCATATCAGCTTTCACCAATACGTCAGCTCCCAGTTCTGCATCAGAAGCATCAAGCCCCATTTTTGAGAATACCGCTTCCACTGTTTTCCTGAGATTATTTTCAGTTACCCTAACTTGATCTTCTGGTTGTACTTTGAACTGTTCTAACAACTTAAGCCCCCTTTCAATGCTTTCTATTTGCAAGGGCATTTTACTTTTAGCAGCTGAAAACAGCAACGCTACAACCACATACAATGAGTCGATGTTTTGCCACAATCTGAGAGTTAGTCAATACTTTCTATCCAGATTAGGCTATACTTACCTACTGCATTTCAAAACCTATAAATCCCAAATTACTCAGCAAAATCTAGATACAACAGGAAAGTCTCCAAGTTTTGATTTCAACAAAATCATTGCCTACCAAAACTTCGTTGTGGATTTTGATCCCATCGTTGATAGCTGCCGCCCTATGTGTGACTCCCCTGATCTATTTAATCGGTCGCGTGTCAGGTGCTGATTACGACGTATGGGCATGGCTTATAAGGCCAAAAACCTTATTGGTTTTCTCAAGGTCAATATTTTTGGCCATAACTGTGGCTTTGCTGTCAGTCGCCATCGCCGTCCCAATTACTTGGCTCACAACACGAACTAATTTGCCATATAAAAAACTATGGTCGGTACTAACTTTTTTACCACTGGTTATACCAAGTTATGTAGGGGCCTATATACTCCTTTCATTTGTCGGAAATAGTGGCCTTCTATATAAAATACTGAATCCCGCTTTGGGAGTCAGTCAAGTTCCAACACTATACGGATATTACGGAAGTCTAATAACTTTATCTTTCCTTAATTATCCCTACATAATCCTAACCATTCGGTCTAACATCTCAAACATGGATGCCTCAGGTGAGGAAACAGCAAAATTAATGGGATTAAATCAATTTCAAACATTCATGAAAGTAACTCTCCCTTCAATCAAACCCGCCATACTCTCAGGAGCCCTATTGGTCACGCTTTATACTTTGAGTGACTTTGGGGCAGTCTCCCTATTGCGTTACAAAACGTTCACATGGTCCATATTCAACCAATACGAAGCAGGATTCGACAGGAATACAGCTGCCCTCCTTTCGCTAGCTCTATTTTCAGTGGCAACCCTATTTATGACTTTTGAAATTTTCATTAGGGGAGATAGAAAATATTACAAAAATTCCAGTAACGCTTCCAAAAAATTATCTGTCATAGACATAGGTAGATGGAGGTGGCCTGCAGCAGTTGCTTGTGCCTTGGTCTCGCTAGTATCTGTCGTAATACCCCTAGTTGTTCTATCGTATTGGATAGTAAGAGGACTATACTTTGGTGAAGATGCGTCCATATTAACTGCTGAACCCAATCACATATTGGCATTCAACTCGATTACTCTTTCCATTTTCACAGCTGCAGTAGTAGTCATTTTATCCCTTCCAGTCGGATACTTATCAATTAGACGACCCAGCATATTAACCAATTTCGTAGAAAAAATGTGCTTTACTGGTTACGCTTTGCCCAGTATCGCGGTTTCATTATCATTAGTCTTCTTCGGTGCAAAAATAGGCGCTCCGCTTTATCAGTCGACATTACTATTGGTGATAGCCTGCGCCATTCTATACATGCCCACCGGCTTAGGAGCTATAAGATCTTCAATGGCTCAAATCAGTCCAAGATACGAAGAATCATCAATGACATTAGGCAAAAATAAGATCAATTCAGTGCTCAGGACCAATTTACCACTTATGAAATCCGGGATAATCATGGCTGCGGCCACTGTTTTTTTAATAACGATGAAAGAACTACCTGCCGTACTTTTATTAGCTCCGCTAGATTTCCATACATTAACAACTGCAATTTGGTCGCTCAGCTCTGAAGCCTTTTTTGCGAAAGCTGCTATTCCGTCACTTTTATTGATTTTTTTATCATCTATACCTCTTACAATGATAGTTATAAAAAACAGCGTTTTTAATAATTTAGGGAGTGAATGAATAGTTGTTTAATTCTCTTTTAAGATGTTCCAACCTAAATATTAATTTCGGACAAAATCAAGTCATAAAAAACTTGAGCATGGATTTGTATTCAGGAGAAATTCTCTCAATCTTAGGTCCTAGTGGGTGTGGTAAAACAACCCTGTTGAGGATAATTGCGGGGCTGGAAAACCCAACTCAAGGAATGATTAATCTCGATGGCAAAGAAATTTTCGGTCCACGTAATAATGTGGAACCTTCCAGACGCAATATAGGGATGATTTTTCAAGATTATGCTTTATTCCCTCACCTTTCTGTTGAAAAAAACATCCTTTTCGGCATATCTCACCTTGACAGTAAAGTACAGACTGAAAATTTAGAAAGGGTTAAAAAGCTCACTCGTTTGGACAAATTATTGAAAAGATATCCACATGAACTATCTGGGGGACAGCAGCAACGGGTCGCAATCGCGAGAACTTTAGCGACAAATCCCAGTGTCCTTTTGATGGATGAACCATTTTCCAACTTAGACGCCTCACTACGATTAACAGTCAGAATGGAAATGGAGGAAATACTTAGAGAAAGTAATACTGCAACCATATTTGTAACCCATGACAGAGAGGAAGCGTTTTCAATTGCCGATAGAGTTGCCGTTATGGCGAGTGGCTCGATAAAACAAATTGGGCCACCTGACCAAATTTATTTTTGGCCGAACAGCAAAGAAACGGCTTTGATTAGTGGCAGCTGTAATTTTATCGATGGTGTAATTTCAGGAGATTACGTTAAAACCAGCATCGGACTATTGCCTTTGAGAATAGCATCAGGATTTTCTGAAAATGAAAAAGTGCAAGTGGCGATAAGGCATACTGATCTCTCAATGGAACCAACACCATCAGGTAACAATACAGTAGTCAGGAAGGATTTCAGAGGAGACGAAACAATATTTTGGGTAGAAACTCCTGAGAAGGAGTTAATTCAATGTAAACACAAAATCCACACTACTTTATTCCCTGGTTTAAAGGTGAAACTTGCCCCAGTTCAGTACACAAAATTCAATGTGTTTTCGGCTGAATGTGCCTAGCAACTCTTATTCAAACAGAGTTATTTAGTAACCCTTTATATGGGTAATCGTTCCGTTATAAAATGACTAAATATTTCATCATAGGCGGAACCACACAAGACCATGACAGACAAATACGAAACCGTTATTGGGTTAGAAGTTCATTCTCAACTGTTAACAACAAGTAAGATGTTCTGCCCTTGTGGCTCCGACTACCAAGATTCCGAACCAAATACCAGAGTCTGCCCAGTCTGCATGGGTATGCCAGGAGTCTTGCCAGTTGTGAACAGAAAAGCAGTTGATTTGGTGATAAAGACTGGCTTGGCGTTGAACTGTTCAATATCACCGGAAACCAAATTCGACAGAAAAAATTACCCTTATCCAGATCTAATGAAAGGCTATCAAATCTCACAGTTTGATATTCCTATAGCTCTGAATGGGAACCTTGCCATCCAAGTAGGCGGATTTAATCGCAAAAATATAGGTATAACTAGAGTCCACCTAGAAGAAGATGTAGCTAAGCTAATCCATCGTAAAGAACCATATGGAGAACCATACAGTCTACTTGATATAAATAGGGCTGGTGTACCTCTAATGGAAATTGTAAGCGAACCGGATATGAGGAGCCCCGAAGAAGCAAACGAATATCTAACTAATCTCCATTCAATAATTAGATTTGTTGAAACTAGCACAGCAAATATGGAGGAAGGCAGTTTTAGATGTGATGCCAACATAAGCATAAGACCCGTTGGCTCAAATGAACTCGGAGCCAAGGTGGAGATTAAAAACGTAAATAGCTTCCGTTCTGTATTTCGAGCACTAAAACATGAAGAGAACCGACAACGAAAATTGCTAGACGCAGGAGAAAGCATTGAGCAAGAAACACGAGGTTGGTCGGACGATCGGGGAACAACCTTAAGCCAGCGTACTAAAGAATACGCTGCCGATTATCGATATTTTCCTGAACCCGACCTCCCACCAATTTTAATTTCCCGTGATTGGGTAACCAAAATCCAATCTCAAATCCCTGAACTGCCTTCAGCAAAAAAAGATCGCTACATTGAAGTTCTTGGACTATCAGAATATGACGCCTCGGTTTTGATCGCAGACAAAGAAGCAACAGTTCTATTTGAAGACTGTTTACCTTTTCTCTCTAAATCGATGACCTCCGAAGCTGCTGCAAAAGCCGTAGCTAACTGGATAAATGTAGATCTGAACCGAATGAAAAACGAACATAAATCCACCTGGGATGAAATAAAAATCAAACCTACGGAATTAGCTAAATTAGTCTTGCTTGTGGACAACGGAAAGGTAAGTAATTCCATGGCTAAAAATCTATTTGACGAAATGTTTATCAATGGGGGAGATCCAAACAAGATTGCTGAAGAAAAAGGTTTGTCTCAAATCAATGACACAGAATCCATACAGAATATAGTTTCAGAAACCCTTCTCGAAAATCCTTCGGCAGTAGACGATTATTTAAGCGGTAAGGATTCTGCAGTAAGATTCCTTGTGGGCCAGATTATGAAGAAGACCAAAGGGCAAGCTAACCCTCAGGTAGCCTCCGAAATGGTAACAACTGAACTTGAGAATAGAAGAGAACCGTAGCTAAAAAGAGTACCCTAGTTCTCAAATGGCAAGAAATATAGATTTGAACCGCAATAACCCTAATATAGTCGCAATAGGTGGAGGAACAGGGCTATCTGTGCTCCTCAGGGGACTCAAAGAATACACTCAACACATAACAGCAATAATTGGAGTGGCAGATGACGGGGGAAGTTCAGGAAGGCTTAGGCGGGAGATGGGTATCATTCCTCCAGGGGATTTTAGAAACTGTATAGTAGCTCTCTCCGATGAAGACTCTATATTAAAAGAATTATTCCAATACAGGTTCCCTGGAGAATCAGAACTGAAAGGGCACAGTTTTGGGAACCTCTTCATAGCCGCCATGACAGCCGTAACAGATAACTTTGAAAGCGCGTTGGCCGAATCAAGTAGAATTTTATCTGTGAGAGGTCAAGTGGTACCCGCAACGACTGAAAATATAAGCCTATCGGTACGTTTAAAAAATGGGCAATTTATAAAGGGAGAATCTAAGGTCAAAAACAGCCTATCTGAAATCCAAGAATTGATGATAGACCCGCCTCATGCTGAAGCTTCCCCTGCTGCCATCAATGCAATAAATAATGCTGACCTAATCGTGATTGGGCCCGGCAGCTTATATACAAGCATACTCCCAAACCTATTAGTACCTGGCATTGTTGAAGCCATCACTAAGTCAAAAGCAATCAAATATTACGTATGCAATGTAGCCACAGAAATCGGAGAAACACAAAATTTCACGGTAGGCAAACACATTGAAGTACTTGAACAATACCTAGGATCGAGCATTATTGACTCAATAATAGCGAACGACAACATAGGAGACATTGGAGATCAATTCTTGGGTGAGGCAGTAATACTAAATACCGGAATCACGAATCCCTTGGTCTTATCCACTGACTTGATAGACGAGACCCATAAAGTCAGACACGACTCTCATAAATTAGCCAATTTCATAATGAAAAATTATGATGGCTGATACCCTAAGGCCTTACTTAGAGGTATAATTGACAAATGGATACCGCAATAAACATAGTAATGATATTCATATCACTACTTTTAATCGCCATAATACTGATGCAAGTAAGAGGTCAAGGCACTGCCTTGTTTGGCGCAGCCGAATCTTCCTTTAGAACTCGAAGAGGTATCGAATTGGCTTTGTTCCGATTTACCATAGCATTGGTAGTAATATTTATAGTAGTTTCAATTATCAGTGCTAGTAGCTGGTTTGACTAACCCTGACCTTACTCCAGCTTCCATCGTGCTCCAGTAGACGTGTCTTCGATTGACACTCCCAACTCAACTAACCTATCCCTGATTTGATCAGACAACTGAAATTGTTTTTCCTTTCTTAGTCCTTCACGAACTTCCAATAGCAAATTCAAATAAGGTGCAATATCTCCATCAGCCTTAGACCTATCAGATTCGAGAGTTATGCCAAGAACTTTCGCCAATTCCAAAAGGAGTTTCTGAGCAGAGAGCACATTAATACCATTTGAGGCTTCTCTATTAATATCTCTAGCCAAATCAAAAATGACTGAAAAGGCTATTGGAGTGTTAAAGTCCTCATCCATAGCAGATTCAAATTTTTCTCGGTACAAATTTGTCTCGAGCAATTCTCCGTCACCTGACTTAGCGGTTAAAGCAGACTTAAGCCTATCTAACGCCCTTTGTTGACTTTCTACAGATTCGTTACTGAATACCAGCGGGGTCCTATAGTGTGAACTGAGAAAAAACATTCGGAGGGCATCAGAAGAAAATACCTGTAGAGCTTCACCTATCGAAAAAACATTCCCCAATGATTTGCTCATTTTCTCTTCCCCATACCCAAGGGTACCGTTGTGCATCCAATATCTGGCAAAAGGTTCTATACCTGTATAAGACTCTGACTGTGCTATTTCATTTTCATGATGAGGGAATACTAAATCCTGTCCACCTCCGTGAATATCAATCCTGTTGTTAAGATAGGTTAAAGACATTGCCGTGCATTCAATATGCCAACCGGGGCGCCCCTGACCCCAAGGACTATTCCAAGCAGGTTCTCCAGGTTTTTGGCTCTTCCAGAGAGCAAAATCGGCAGGGTTTTCTTTAGTCTCTTCTATTTCCAATCTCGCCCCTGCCAGCAACTCGTCAATATTCCTTCGGCTTAACTTTCCATAATCCTCATCTCGCTCTACCCTAAAGTAGACATCTCCTGAAATCTCATAGGCATATCCTTTTTCTATTAGGTTTGTTATTACCCGGATTATCGAGTCAATTTCTTCTGTGGCCCTTGGGTATTCCAAAGCCGCAAGAACATTTAGCCGATCTAATTCGGAAAGATAGGCTTGAATATTTCTTTCAGCTAAGTCTGAGACCTTAATACCTTCGTCATTCGCCGCGACGATCATTTTGTCGTCTATATCCGTAAAGTTTTGAATGAAATTAACCTTGTAGCCTTTGTATTCAAGGTACCTACGAATTACATCAAAAACGATGGCACACATCGCATGACCTAAATGAGAAGGAGCGTACGGGGTTATACCACATACGTACATATTGACGGTGTTATCTTCTACAACTAATTCTTCTACTGATCTACTCAGCGTGTTATAAAGTCTCATTCTGATCTCTGAATTGTTACGACAGCATGGCAAGAAACACCTTCTCCTCTACCGACATAACCAAGTCCATCGGTGGTGGTAGCCTTAATGCTGACATCTTCTTGAGTTAAATTTATAGCGCGAGCTATCTTTAATTTCATTTGTGGTACAAATTCTGCAAGGCGTGGTTTTTCGGCGACAATTGTAGCATCCACAAACATTGGGTTCCATCCTTTTTCTCGGACCAGAGCAAAAACTGTTTCCAACAATATTTCACTGCTTATTCCTTTGTAAACGGGATCATCAGAAGGAAAATGAGCACCTATATCTCCTAAATTAGCTGCTCCTAAAAAACCATCAATTACAGCATGCAATAAAACATCCCCATCACTATGTCCCACCAAACCATATTCATTTGGAATCTGAACGCCTCCCAATATCATAGGGCCACCTTCTTCAAGGCGATGTATGTCTATACCAATTCCAGTCCTGGTTCTAGGGAAAGTCATTAACTTTTTCGTCTCTTTAAAATCACTTCTGCCATTTCAATATCTATAGGATTCGTCATCTTAATATTTTCAGGATCGCCATTAAATGTCGATACATTGCCACCATTAATCTCTATGACAGAAGCATCATCCGTTACATCAGAAGTCAAGTTTAGGTGTAACTCAGCGATAGTTCTATAGTTAAAAACTTGAGGCGTCTGAGAAGCATAAAGAGAAGATCTGTCAATTGTGGATAGAACGGCAGAATCACTAAGCATCTTTACAGTGTCGGTGATGGGCACTACAGGAATCGCTGCATCAGAAGTTTCAGCAGCAACAACCCCGCGCTTTATGAGAGCAGGTGAAACACAGGGCCTTGCTCCATCATGAATCATTACGTAATCAGATGATCTTATTTTATCCAAGCCAATTTTCACAGAATCCTGCCTCCTCTTCCCACCTAAAACCACATCAACTGATTGATACTTAGAAGCAGACAGGAGGCGTTTCAATTCAGCTATATTGTCAGTATTTGCTACGATTATCGTATTTTGAAATATCCCGACTTCGAGAAAAGCATTCACCGAATGTAATATTGCAGGCAACCCAGAAATTTCAGACAGTATTTTATCAATTCCGCTCATACGGTCTCCAGAGCCCGCACCCAATATTATGGCTGAAAAAACCTTCATAAAAACCCCAATTTAACTGCTTCTACCTATACGAATACACCCGTAATTTGTCGGTCATTTTATACTTACAGAATCTCAGCGGGCATACCTTAAACAGATGTACAATGTATGACACTATAGTTGTGTTAACAACTAACGAGACAGGTTACAGGAAAATTAAATGGGCTCCAATTACTGGATGTTTGTAGACAATAGCGAAAACTCTGTTATTACTCGCGAAAAAGGGTACAAAATATTTGGGATGAGCGCTAAATATAAAAGGCGTGCCCAGAGAATGCATTCAAAGGACAGGGTCATTTTTTTCGACCGGAGTAGGAAATGTTGGACGGCATCTGCAACCATCACTTCTGACTACTTTGAAGACGCATCCCCCATTTGGACGCCTACAGATCAACCTAATGAATTTAAATTTAGAATAAACCTAAAACCTGACTATGTTATGGAAGAAGAACAATTCATAGATGGACTTCAATTAGGTCCAAGCCTTGAGTACGTGAAGAGATGGGCTCCAGAAGATTGGCCATTGGCCTTTTGGGATCGCATACATCTAATTCCCAGCAGAGACTTTAAACTAATCGAAGACGAAATGAAAAGGGCCCAAAAGAAAAAAAACTGATCTTGAAAATCTGGTAAGCCTCTATTCTTTCTCTTCTTCGCTCTCTTTCTCTTTTTGATCGGTGTAAACTTCACCTATTAGACCAATAAGATCAATATCTAAATCTGGCTTATCGGCTGATAAACAATATTGCTCTAAATTATCAAGGTTGGTGATATTGGGGAGTGTTGAGCCTACATTTTTATTGGTTATCGCAAACCTAAGTGCAACATCTGATACATTTTCTTCCAAGTCCTCAAACAAAAAATCGAAATTGGGTCGCATTTCTAGAACCTTGCTGAACACAGGGTTGTTCCTTTGGTAACTGGAATTTGACTCCTTGAATATTTTTGGATCGTAGGATTCTTCCAAGAGACCAAATGAGTGCACTCTTCTCGCTATGACAGAAATATTTTTTTCCATCCTTGACAAAATGTCCACAAGGTCTTGTTCTAATAAGCTGAATGGGCTGTGAAATAGATCTACCTCTCTTTCAAAAGCTAGTAGAGTAGCTATATCTACCGCTTCTTGTCGATCGTCTGTCGCTATACCGAAATTCAGAATCTTCCCAGAGTCTACTAGTTTTTCAAGAGTCTCATATAAATCGTCGTTTTCCACTTCAGCATAGGAAGGATAATGAACAAAATACATGTCGAGATAGTCTGTGCCGATGCGGTGCAAAGATTGTTCACAAGCATAGGCGATATATGCAGGATCAAAATTCTTACCATCCCAATCTACATTCAACTGCGGAGAATAAAAATCATGCCCAAATTTAGTAGATATAACAATTTCATGCCTAACCGGGGAAAGGGCTTCTTTCAATAGCTCCTCTCCATAACCTTTGCCATAGGAATCAGCTGTGTCGTAAAAGTTTATACCTTGTTCAAAGGCCTGTTGCAGCAAATATTTTGCAATATCTGGATCTTCTGTACCCCAACCCTTAGTGGCGAGAGTCCAAAGGGGAAACCCAATTACTGAAAGGTCAATGTTGTTAACTGAAAAATCGGAGTATCTCACCGGTAAAAAAATACCTCATACAATTGAAGTTGGAACAGCCTTGTCCAATGATATCTGATAATGAATGACAACTTTATACATTAAACCAATCAATATACAGATATAATATCCAGTAATTCACATCATTCGGGATACGAAGAATGCAGCACCACCATGAAAAAGTAAGGCTCACAGAACTAGCATCATGTGCAGGTTGAGCCTCTAAATTAAGTCCAGATGACCTGATGCAAGTTCTGCAGCAGCTGCCGGAAATGACTCATCCCAATTTACTGGTGGGAACAAAAACCAGTGACGATGCGGCCGTTTATAAATTAAGTGATGACTTAGCAGTAGTTTTAACTGTTGATTTTTTTCCACCTATCGTGGATGACCCATTTACCTTCGGACAGATAGCAGCCGCTAACTCATTAAGCGATGTGTATGCAATGGGTGCTAAACCAGTTGCTGCTCTAAATATAGTGGGATTTCCTTCAGATTTAGATATGTCCATCTTAGGCAACATTTTAAAAGGTGGCGCTTCAAAAGCCTTGGAAGCGGATATAGTGATAGCTGGGGGGCACAGTGTTGTAGATGCAGAACCAAAATATGGTCTCTCCGTAACCGGAATAGTAAATCCAGGAAAGCAAATAGCAAACAGTACCTCCAAACCTGGTGACTTATTGCTATTAACAAAACCGATAGGTACTGGTGTTATTACTACCGCCGGGAAGCAAGAAAAAGCAAACGCCAACGTACTAGACAAAGCCGTTGAAATTATGGCAACGCTAAACAAATCTGCCTCAGAGGCTATGATTTCGGTAGGGGTGAATGCTTGCTCTGACGTGACAGGATTTGGTCTGTTAGGACATCTACGAGAAATGATGCAAGGTAGTGGCACAGGAGCGCATATTTACAAATCAAAGGTCCCAGTAATCGAAGGAACTGAAGACCTTTTGAAACAGGGCATCGCTCCTGGAGGAACAATGAGGAATTTGGAAGCTGTAAGCACCACAGTTTTGTGGGATGAAAAAATTACAGAAAATGACAAAATCCTGCTATCTGACGCACAAACTTCGGGAGGGCTCCTGATCTCAGTTGATCCATCTAAGGCAAATAGGTTACAAAATCTACTATCCGAAACCGGGACGTTGAGTAATCAAATTATAGGGGAAGTTTATAGTCCTTCAGAAAACGACCCAACGATACAAGTAACTGGATAACTAATATAAAAGTTTACCGGAGTTGGAAAATTGACGACAGTTCCTGAGATGTTGAGTGATTCAATAAAAAAAGCCTTCGAGTTAGCTCAGAAGGACAATCTTATCCCAGACGCTGTGCCAGGCGATACCGCTGTTGAAAGACCACAAAATCCAGAACACGGAGATTATGCCTCAAGCCTTCCCCTAAAGCTCGCTAGGCCATTGAAAAAAAATCCCATGGAAATAGCGAATATACTAGCTCAATATTTAAAAAAAGATGAAATATTAGACGATGTCGTGGTGGCTAACCCTGGGTTTCTTAATTTTGTATTAAGTAGTAAATGGCTGCAAAGGCAAGTTGATCAAATCCTTTCAAACCCAGAAAGCTATGGGATCACAAATGTTGGGGGTGGAAAGAAATTTCAAGTTGAGTATATAAGCGCAAACCCAACAGGAAGGTTACACGTTGCGCATGCAAGAGGAGCAATTATTGGGAGCACTCTTGCAAATGTCCTAAAATCGGCCGGGTTCGAAGTAGAGCAGGAATACTATCTAAACGATGCAGGAGCCCAGATAGATAAATTCAACAGATCCCTAATTGCAAGGTATATGCAGGCACTTGGGAATAATGTGGATATGCCGGAAGATTCTTATCCAGGTGAGGACGTAATAGAGGTCGCGGAAAAAATAAGAGATTCAAGTAATCGAAAATACGACACATCCAATCCCAAAGAAATATTAGAACTGGGCAAGGTTGGTATAGCCTTGATGATAGAGGGAATTAAGAAAGATATCGAATCCTTAAAAATCCATTTTGATAGCTGGTTCAGTGAAAAAAGTCTTTTGGAAAACGGCCAGTTCGAAAAATGTATGAATTTATTGGAAAAAATGGGATATGTATCAAATAAAGATGGGGCCACATGGCTTTTAAATACCAAATTAGGTGAAGAAAAAGACAATGTTCTTATAAGAAGTAACGGAACCCCAACTTATTTTTCTACAGATATTGCTTACCATTACAACAAGTTTGTTCATAGAAAATTTGATGCGGTGATTGATGTTTGGGGTGCTGACCATCAAGGCCAGGTACCAAGATTGAAATCTGCAATGAGAATGCTCGGTAGTGATCCTGAAAAACTGGAAATGATTCTGGTCCAAATGGTCAGATTTAAGAAGGGCGAGATCACAGAAAAACTATCAAAACGGGAAGGTAACGTTGTCCCTTTAATCGAATTGGTCAGAGAAATCGGTGCAGATGCCTGTAGATTTATGTTCTTATCTCGATCTCATGAGAGCCAATTGGATTTTGACCTAGATCTAGCTAAAAAACAATCTTCTGAAAACCCTGTTTACTATATTCAGTATGGCCACGCCAGAATATGCAGCATACTCGGACTTGCCGTTGAAAGAAAGATAGATTATTCAAGCGGTTCAGTTGCATTGCTCGATCACGAATCAGAAAGGCAACTTATTAATAAGATATTAGAGTTACCGTCTGTAATAAATACAATTGCAGACACTTATGAAGTGCATCACCTGCCCCATTTTTCATTAGAGTTAGCAACCTCTTTTCATAATTTTTATCAGAAGTGCAGAGTCATTTCGGAAAATGAATCCGATCTAGAATTGAGCAAAGCCAGACTAAAATTGTGTGAAGTTGCCAAATTGTCACTTGCATACTGTCTAGACCTTATGGGTATGAACAAACCTGAGAAAATGTAATTTTTGATTCAAAACGGGGACCAAATGAAAATAACTGACATAACCACCACTCACCTTCACAGCCCTGAAGGTAAACCAATACAGGATGCAACCATACCAACACCAAAGAATGGATCTGGAGGAAGAGGGCAAATTTTCGTTCATATTAAAACTGATGAAGATATAGAAGGTCTTGGAATGACATACGCTTCGCCAGGAGTCATCGATGTCATTGAAAACTCTCTGAAACAGGAACTAGTAGGAAAAGACCCGCTGGATATTGAACAGTTATGGAATTCAATGTACTGGAAAGTGAGAGGGTATGGCAGAAAAGGTATAGCATTCTGTGCCATTTCTGCCATTGATATAGGACTTTGGGACCTCAAGGGAAAATATGTAAATCTACCCCTTTATAAATTACTTGGAGCATATACAGATTCAGTCCCGGTGTATGGGAGTGGCGGGTGGACTAATTTCTCTGAAAGAGAACTTATTGAAGAAATGACAGGATATGTGGCTGATGGGATACCTAGAATCAAAATGAAAGTAGGCAAGGATTTCGGATTATCAGAAAGAGAAGATATTGAAAGAGTAGCCGCCGTAAGAAAAGCAGTGGGAGATGATGTCAGTATCTACATTGATGCAAACAACGGATACTATCGAAAACAGGCCATCTATATGGCAAAAGAATTCGAACAGTTCCAAATAGGCTGGCTTGAAGAGCCGCTAATACCAGATGATATCGACGGAATGGCAGATATATCCAGAGCAACTAGTATCCCAATCGCTACAGGCGAACATGAATATACCAAATACGGATTCAGAGATCTTATAGGGCGTGGTGGAGTTGATATCGTTCAACCAGATATAGGGAGAGTCGGCGGAGTGACAGAATGGATGAAAGTGGCGCATTTAGCCCATTCTTTTAACCTACCAGTAGCACCACACGCTCTTCAATTAGCACATTTACACGTAGCTTGCGCAACACCGAATTTGAAAGTCGTCGAATACATGAATGTATCTCTAGACGGAGATGAACTGTGGTATATAGACTTCCCAAAGCAAAAGGACGGATACTGGTCTCCCTATCCCGATAAACCAGGTTTGGGACTTGAA
>CENY01028256.1_pt1 | contig 67867 bp, 63 predicted proteins | sample 356181 | NCBI WGS metagenome assembly CENY01 (sample SAMEA2619840, study PRJEB7988) | marine metagenome | isolation source: saline water (ENVO:00002010), including
AGGCAAAGTGCGGATGCAAGGAGTCAAATCAAGGTATGACCATACGCCTATGATGAATAAGTGGATGCAAAAGCGTATAGAAGAGTTAATAGAGAGTAATCTAGATGGTTATATTTTTGCTAAAGATTCTCCAAGTTGCGGTTTGTTTCGTGTAAAAATTTATGATATCGATGATCAGCTCATTAAACGGAACGGCAGAGGTGTATTTGCCGGAGCAGTTGCGCGTAGGTTTAACAGTCTTCCAGTCGAGGAGAATGGACGGCTCAATGACCCTCGAATACGTGAAAATTTCATAGAGCGTGTTTTTGTCTACAAACGTTGGTTGGAATTATTGATCGCAGGTCGATCGCCTAAAAACCTGGTCGATTTCCATAGCAAAATTAAATTAACGCTCATGTCACATTCTGTGCTTCATTATCGTGAAGCAGGCCGTATCATTGCCCGTGCCGGTATCAATGATTGGGAATTGATAACAAAGGAATATGAAACCGTATTAATCTCGGCTATGCAGCGACTTGCTACCCCGAAAAAACATGCTAACGCCCTACAGCATGCGATGGGAATGTTAAAAAAAGATCTATCTTCAGGAGATAAGGCTGAATTATTGGATACCATAGATCAATACAGAGTAGGACAACTACCTCTGATTGTTCCAATTACATTACTTCGACACCACATCAATAAAATTGGTGCACCAAAATGGCTTATCGATCAGACATATCTCGATCCGTATCCTTCAGAAATGATGCTTAGGAATCATGTTTGATGCGAGTATTAATTGTTGGCGGGACAGGATTTATAGGTGTTTCCTTAGCGAATTCTCTGATTGAAGAAGGAAATCAAGTTACTTGTGTCACTCGCAACAAACAAAAAGCGATTGATCTCGTCCCTTCGCTGCATAATATTTTCCAAATGGATGTCGCTTCAAAAATCCCTGAAAAGTCAATTTTCTCAGAGGTGGATGCGGTAGTTAATTTAGCTGGTAAAAGAATTCCGGGAATATGGACGAAGCATGTTAAAAAAATGATTTTGGATACGAGAGTTAATATTACTCGTAATTTAGTTACTGCAATGAAAGGCACAAACGTAGAGATTTTTATTAGTGGCAGCGCGCTGGGTATTTATGGAGACAGAGAGGACGAATACCTAACAGAACAATCAACTGTAGGCTCTGGGTTTTTAGCGAGTGTTTGTAAACAATGGGAAGATGCCGCCCAAAATTTTGAAGGTCGTTTGGTTTTATTGCGCTCTGGTCATGTGATAGGTACTGGTGGTTTGATGAAACCAATGGAAATAATAGGTAGATTAGGATTGTTAGGTAGGCTAGGATCGGGGAAGCAATGGTGGCCTTGGATTCATATCGAGGATGAAATTGGCATCATTAAACACTCTATAAATACAGCAAGCGTTAGGGGTCCAATAAACGCTGCATCTCCAAACCCTGTTCGGCAAAAGGATTTTGCCAAAACTTTAGCAAAAGTAATTAACCGTCCTTGTCTACTACCGGCACCCAAAATAGCGATACAAAAAATTTTAGGCGAATTTTCGACTGAAATTCTGAGCAGCCGAAGGATGGTTCCTTCCGAGGCGATTTCTTCAGGTTATAAATTTGTATATGAAGACCTCATTGATGCCTTAAATGAAGTAATAAAATAATAGTGGGATCGATACAAATATGATAACTCCCAAAAATAACATGAAGCCATTTAAAGTTGTAGCTGATTTTGAACCAAGAGGCGATCAGCCTGCTGCCATTCGTAAACTAGCTGATGGGGTTTCAGCTGGGCTGAAGCATCAAACACTGCTTGGAGTTACGGGCTCAGGTAAGACATACACAATGGCAAAGGTTGTTGAAGCGATTCAAAAACCGACTTTGGTTATTGCTCCAAACAAAACATTAGCGGCGCAACTCGCGCAAGAATTCCGTGATTTCTTTCCAGAGAACGCGGTGGAATATTTTGTTTCCTATTACGATTATTATCAGCCTGAGGCATATGTCCCTTCTACTGATACCTATATTGAAAAAGATTCTGATGTAAATGATGAAATAGATAAGCTGCGACATGCTGCAACCAGATCCTTAATGACTCGTAGAGATACCCTTATCGTGGCTTCAGTTTCCTGTATTTATGGCTTAGGCTCGCCTGACGAGTATTTTTCATTTGTGGAGAGAATTGAGAAAGGCGAGATGAAAAATAGACAAAAACTCGCGAGAAGGCTGATTGAAATGCAATATGAGCGTAATGACTATGACCTAGCGCGCTCACGATTCCGAATAAAAGGCGATACATTAGAAATTATGCCCGCGTATGAAGACCTGGCCATACGGATTGAATTTTTTGGAGAGGAAATTGAAAGAATTGTAGAGTTAGATTCCCTGACGGGAGAGCTTTTAGCAGATCGCGAACAAATTGATATTTATCCTGCAAAGCATTTTGTAACTTCGAAAGAAAAATTAGTTGAAGCCATTACGGAGATTGAAGAGCAATTAGAACAAAGGCTTGATTATTTCCGTAGCAAAGGTCAAATATTGGAGGCACAAAGATTAGAACAACGCACACGATATGATATCGAGATGCTTCAAGAAGCAGGGTATTGTTCGGGTGTTGAGAACTACGCCCAACCTTTGGGCCGCCGACAACCCGGGAGCACCCCTTGGACTTTGATGCATTATCTTCCAGATGATTTTTTATTAATTCTAGATGAATCACATATGGCAATTCCCCAATTAAGAGCAATGTATAAAGGTGAGATGTCTCGGAAAGATTCTTTAATTGATTTTGGCTTCAGGCTTCCTTCTGCAAGGGATAATAGACCATTAAATTTCGAAGAATTTGAATCAGTTGTTAATCAGGCTATTTATGTTTCAGCTACTCCTGCAGCCTATGAAATCCATTGCAGTGAGCAAGTGGTAGAACAAGTCATCCGGCCCACAGGATTATTAGATCCAATTATTGAGATTAAGAAAACTGAAGGTCAGATTGACGATTTACTTGAGCAAATTCGTATGAGAGTGGGTAGAGGAGAACGTTGCTTGGTAACAACGTTAACAAAAAGGATGGCTGAGGAATTAACTGATTACTTAAGTGACGTGGATATAAAGGTTCATTATTTGCATTCTGAAATTGACACATTAAAGCGGACTGAATTACTTCGAGACTTGCGGTTAGGAGTATATGACGTACTAGTTGGGATAAATCTATTACGTGAAGGGTTAGATCTTCCTGAGGTGAGCCTTGTAGCTATTTTAGACGCAGATAAAGAAGGATATTTGAGGTCGGCATCTTCATTGGTTCAAACCATTGGGCGTGCTGCTAGGCATATTGATGGGCGTGTCATAATGTATGCTGATAAATACACAGAATCGATGAAAATAGCCTTAGATGAAACAAACAGGCGTAGAAAAATACAGACTGAACATAATTATATAAACCAGATTACGCCTGTAGGTATAAATAAGGCTATTCGTGATATTACAGATTCTTTGCGTGAAGCCTTTGACAATCGGGCAACTCACGAAGTGCGGCAGAATCTGGGTAAAGACGAGCTTGCTAAAGCAATAAAGGCTCTTGAATTACAAATGCGTGAATCAGCTCGGCAGTTAGAATTCGAGAAAGCAGCAATGCTTAGAGACGAGATCATCGATTTGAAGAAATTGCTTGTAACTCAAGAAATTGTTAGCAGTGTTTGATATAGAGGAAAGCTAACTACATGCACCAATTTTTGAAGGTGTTACTCATTACGCTGATCATAGGGTGTACGCTAAGTTGTACTAAAGTTTCAGAAAAGAGTACTTTATCCCTGCCAGAAGGTTTCGATTTTGCAGATACTTTTTTACATGAAGCAAACCTTGGCTTGTATTTAGGTGCGAATGCGCACCTAAATACTTTTTTAGGGATTGAGGACAATATTTCTGTTGAGGGAGTTGAAATACTAGGGCATTCTTTTTCTAAGGATGTTGCAGTACGAGCGAAAATTAAAGAAATATCAAAGGTTAGTATCGATAGTGTCAAAAAGGGAACCTTGCCTAATCTTTTGGGTGAGCACATAAAAATTAGTGAAGTGGGTGAATACGTGGCTTTGATTAACGATAAGTCACATTGGAGCAAAGACGTAGAGAATTATTGGGCTAGTCCAAAACTTGAAAATCGAAAGATGCCCTCCGATCTGCAAGATCATATAGGGTATTTACCACACAAGACATCTTTGGAAATGCAAGCTGTAGGGTACGTGAGAAATGCGAACAATCTTGCTAGTACTCTTTTGCCGTTTGATGGGAATGTTGCTATAGAAATCGACCCTGTTCTTGATTTTTTGAGGGCAAAAATTGTAATTGTTGCTTTGTATGGGGAAGTGGATACGATCTATTGGGATCAACTAAAAGAGAAACAAAATTTTTCCGGGATTGTTGCAGTTACTCGGAGTGGATACCCTGGTATAATAACTAGATTTGTATGCAGCCGTTTTTTTAATGCTCTTTCCTTTGAAGAACAAGAAATTGATGGGCATACTTGGCATACATTGGAGGCGGAAGAAAATACCCTTATGATGGCTAAATGTGATGGGAATATGATTTATTTGATATTTCCTAGTACTGCAGAGAATGGGCGCATCCTATCAAATGCACTGGATTTGGGCAGATGAATACTTTTGCTAAAAAAATTTGGTAAAATTCCTATGGAGGTTTGCTGATGAGCGCTGATGTAACCGTTGAAGAAGTAACTGAAGCATTGAAGGATGTATATGATCCTGAGATTCCGGTCAACGTCGTTGATCTTGGGTTGATTTACGGGGTTCAAGTTGATGAAAACAGTAACGTTCATGTTGATATGACACTTACCGCAGCAGGTTGTAGCATGGGACCATTTATTGCTCAACAAGCAGAGTGGGCCATTGCAGATATCGACGGAGTTCGGGATGTTAATGTGGAGATTTCATTTGACCCGCCTTGGACTCCCGATCGTATTACAGAAGATGGGCGAAAATTGCTTGGCCTTGATGATTAATTGAATTAGATAATTAGAGATTTTCAAGAGGAGGCTACACGTTCTATGACGATGAACGAGGAGCAGAGACAGGCACGCTTAGCGCAGATTAAAAAGCAATGGGAACAACGCCGTGCGATAAGTCGTTCTCTGGGGAAAATAAAGACAAAAATAGGTGTATATAGCGCTAAAGGAGGCGTAGGCAAGACTACGGTTGCCGTTAATATTGCTACTTATCTAGCCAAGAAAGGATATTCAGTAGGACTGCTTGACGCAGATATTGATACACCTAATGCTCCTGAAGTTTTAGGTACGGATAATTACCCTGAGACGGACGACGGACGGATTACTCCCGCTATGGCTCATGGTGTTAAAGCAGTTTCTATGTCCTATTTCCAGCAGAATAGAGAAGAAGCCATCATTTGGCGGGGCCCGATGATTCATAATGCAATTAATCAGTTTTTACAGATGACGGATTGGGGGGAAATAGATTTTTTGATTGTGGACATGCCTCCTGGTACTTCAGATGCTCCATTGACGGTAATGCAAGTTTTGACAATGCATGGCTTTGTTGTAGTTGCGACTCCTCAAAGCTTGGCGGCATTGGATGCCAAAAGATCAATTAACATGATAAAGAAGCTTAATGTAGAAGTACTTGGAGTTGTAGAGAACTATACGGGTGAAATTTTTGGTTCTGGAGCTGGGCATCAATTAGCCCAAGAGATGGATATTCCTTTTCTAGGAGATATACAGCTAAGAGCTTCTTATAAAGATGCCGAGTTACCACCGGTTCTTGAAAATGCGGACATAGAAGCTGAGTATGATTCAATTTGGAATGCTTTGGAAAATGAACTGCAAAGATTGGAATTTATGCCCGATCAGATTCAGGAATAGATCACCTATATTGATCAGGAATATAGATGACGTCTCTAGCTTTCCCTGGTTCACTAGTAGAAGATACAATACCCTGCTCTTCTAATTGATCCATTAAACGGGCTGCTCGTGGGTAACCGATACGGAGCTTGCGTTGAATTAGGGAAGTGGATAGTTGTTTGTCATTTGCGGCTAGCTTCATTACTCGATCGTACAATGAATCATTTTCGTCAAATTCAGCACTGCTCACTTGCTCAGCTTGTGCAATTTCAGCTTCACGAGCCAATTCTTCTAAAGGAATATCAATTAATTCGTAATTGGGTGATTGCTGGCGCCAATGTTCACTTAGTGATTCTGATTCTTGTTCTGATATGAAAACACCCTGAATCCGTCTTGCCTTGGGAGAATCTGCAGAAAGAAATAGCATATCACCTCTTCCTAGCAGCCTTTCTGCACCTACAGTATCTAAAATGGTTCTAGAATCAACTTGCGATGCTACTGCAAAAGAAATCCTACTTGGGAAATTTGCTTTTATTAATCCGGTCACGACATCAACAGAAGGTCGTTGTGTGGCGACAATGAGGTGAATGCCTGTTGCTCGTCCAAGCTGCGCCAGCCGGCATATGGACTGCTCTACTTCAAAAGAGGCTGTCATCATTAAATCGGCAAGTTCGTCTATACAGATTACAAAATAAGGTATATCTTCTTCACGCTTGGCACTATTGTTGTAAGACTGGATATTTCGAACACCTGCACGCTCAAGTAATTTATAACGCCTAAGCATTTCTTGGATGGCTCCTCGAAGGAGCTTCACTACCCGGTCCGCATCTACAACCACAGGGGTAACTAAATGAGGTATCCCGTTGTATGGCGTCAGCTCTACTCGCTTAGGATCGACTAGAAGCATTCGAACTTTTTCTGGCGGCTGATGACTGATAAGTGACGAAATAATTGTATTAATACAAACACTTTTCCCACTTCCGGTGGCACCTGCAATCAGCAGATGAGGCATTTTGAGTAAATCAATTGTTATTGGTTCACCAGCTGAGGCTAAGCCCAATGCGACCGGCAAAGAATCAGAGTTAATTTTTTCTTGATACTCTTGGGATTCCATTACGGTGCGGATCGTGACCAATGTAGAATCTTTGTTGGGGACTTCTACTCCAACTACGGATTCACCCGGAACAGGAGCTTCTATTCGCAGACTAGGCGCCGCTAGTGCTAAGGCTAAGTCTTTTTCTCGGGCAAGTATGCTGTCTACTTTGACTCGATTTTTTGCTTGGGCGTTACTCAAATCAGATGGATTAAGCATGGATGAAGACTCTTTTGAAAACCGTGCTTTTCGATTCCATCCTGGAACAAGTCCGAACATAGTGACACTCGGCCCAGGTCGGATTTCAGCAACGCTTACTTCGACGCCATGCTCTGCTAGTGCGTCTTCAATTAAGGATGCGGTTACTTGATGAGAATTTGAAATAGACGCTACAGAGATCGCTGGAGATAGCAGATTTACAGAGGGTAGTTGTACGGGCAGAGATTTAGAGGGAATTTTAGCCCTAGGAGAATTTGTAGGTACAGAAGGCGATTGTATGGTCTTATATTCGTCATCATTTCTACTAGAGATAAATGCTAAATCTTCAGAATTTCCCAAAGATGTAAGACTAGCTTCAGGTTCGCTCGGAATTAAGTCTACACTGTTACTACGTTTGGGAAGATTCGTGAAATGCTGTTGCATTTGGCGTCCTAAAGGATTGCGAGTTTGGTTATATCTGTAATATCCGTAGCTTATTATCGATAAAAATGAAGTTATTATTCCTTTCGTAAAGGTGAGTACGATTTTCCCTATGGCTTTCGGGAATATGAGATAGAGACCCATGAATATTAGTAATGCGACACGTAGTATGCCCAATAGTGAGTCACTGCCACGGATTTCAATACCAATATACCCTCCCAAGGTATGAGTACCAATGAGAGGTAAGTCTGCTTCAAAATAGGAGAGCAATGGGAAAGTGCTACAAGATAATAGGCCAAATCCGGCAATATATCTCCATGTTTTGAAAAGTCGTAACGATCTTTTTGATGTTAACCATATGACCCATATGCTCCAAGCACTTACTGCTATAAGGCCTAGCCCTGTTGTAGAAAGAATACTTCGAAGTAAGGCTTCGAGTGGTGTAATGACCATGGACGGTTGTAATACATATATAAGCGCTAAGATGATAGATAACACGGTCGTTACTATGATTCCGAATCGCGTTAGAATAAAAAACTTAAATATTTTCACACTAAAACGATACTCTAATCCGTTAGAAATTTAATCAGGGTTTGCTTTCACGTTTCATGCGGGTACCTAGCGGTTAATAAGAGTAGCAACGATCATTGGTCGTTTTTTGGTTGCTTTGTAGAAAAATGGCCGTAGCAAATCTACCAATAATCGATTTAAGCTTTCCTCATCGTGAGTGGTGATATCAATTGTTTGAGTAGCTTCTGACAGATAGTCTTTCGCAAGTTCGAAAATTTCATTGCTTCCTTCATCGATATCGACAAATCCTTTGGATACAATTTCAAAATTAGTGTGATGTTGACCATTATCTTCAGAAGTAGTTACTACGACTAGAACGATACCTTGCTTGCCGATGGTACGCCTATTTCTCAGTGTAGTTGTTGGGAGTTCCCACATTTGCAGGCCATCAATAAAAATGTCGTCCGTAGGAATTTTATCGATTACTTCAGCGTGAGTGCCACTTATATTGAGCACGTCTCCATCTTGGATTACAAAAATGTTTTCTTTAGGAATTCCTACTTCTGCTGCCAATTCGCTATGCGCTACAAGCATTCGGTACTCACCATGAATAGGGATAAAATATTGTGGGGTAAGTAGACGTAGCATTAGCTTCAATTCTTCTTGACTAGCATGGCCAGGGACATGGACACCAGGAATATTTCGGCGTGTTATGACTTTGGCACCTTGTCTTACCAATCCATCTATTACAGATGCAACGGCCACCTCATTCCCAGGTATAGGCGTAGCAGAGATTATGACAGTATCCCCTTCCATAATAGATATTTCCCTATGGCGTTTATTTGCAATCCTAGATAAAACAGACAAGGGTTCCCCTTGTGCTCCTGTAAGTACTATTAATTGTGATTTGGCCGGTAGAGCATTTAGTTGTTCTAAAGGGAGAATCGCTCGAGGATCTGCTTTTAAATAACCTTTGTCTAACGACATCGTAATGTTATTGACCATAGACCGACCAACCAAAGAAACTTTTCGGTCATGCTTGAATGCAATATCTACGACCTGTTGCACCCTAGAGATCAGGGATGCGAAGGTCGCTACCAGGACCCTGCCTTTAGATTTATTTATCACCCAATCAAGGGTTTCGGTTACAGTCCTTTCTGAAGGTGTATAGCCTGGGACCTCGGCGTAAGTGGAATCTGAAAGAAGAAGTAAGACTCCCTCACGACCCAGTTCTCCTAGTCGCTGAAGATCGGCGGCTCTATTGTCGACAGGCGTGTGGTCTATTTTAAAGTCGCCGGTATGGACTATTGTTCCCAGTGGGGTTTTTATAATGACACCGCAAGCATCTGGGATACTATGGCAGACGTTGAAGTATTCGATTGATAATTTCCCCAGTTTTAGATGTTCCCCCGTACTTATTTCGCGGATAACAGATTTACTAATACTTGGATGCTCACGTAGCTTTGTTTTGATTAGATCACATGCTAGCGGGGGAGCGTAAATAGGTGGATTTAATTTCCGTAATAGGTATGGAATTGCTCCGATATGATCTTCATGGCCGTGGGTAATTAAAATGCCTTTTATACGTGATTGATTGTCTTCAAGGTATTTCATATTTGGCAAAAGAAGATCAATACCTGGCATATTGTCTTTGGGGAACATCAAACCCGCATCGATGATAACAATGTCTTTGTCATACTCAACGCACAGCATATTTTTCCCGACTTCACCGAGCCCGCCCAGAGGGATTATTTTGATGTCTTTGGCCATTTATAGCATTCTCATTTGTGCTGGAGCTTCGGCAGGTTTTGTGTTCGCGATTACCCCGCTTGATAGATTAAGGGCAGGAGTATTTTTACCTGAATTCGTTTTGCTAGCTAACAATGCACCGAGTTTAAGGAAATCAGATTGAATGGTTTTTCGAAGTTTCCCGTTATGTAATGCTGCTGCAGGATGATAAAGAGGAAATAATGTTAATTCTCCGACCGATCTAGCCTGAGCGCGTAGTTTACTAATAGGTTCTTTGGGAAACCAATGTGAGGCGGCATGGCGACCTAAGGGCACTATAATCGAGGGCCTCAGAATTTCTATTTGCCGATCTAGGTAATCAGAGCAGGCCTCGGACTCATCTGGTAAAGGATCCCGATTGTTTGGCGGACGGCACTTGACTATATTCGTAATAAATACTGATTCACGATCAAGCGCTACAGATTTAAGCATATTATCCAATATTCGCCCTGCTGCACCCACGAAAGGGATTCCTTGGCGGTCTTCGTTAAGGCCGGGTGCCTCTCCAACGAACAAAATTTGTGCAACCGGAGATCCATCGCCGGGAACAGCCTGAGTTCGTGTTTTCGAGAGTCTGCATAATTGACAGGATCTTACTTCATCGGAACAGGACTTTAGATCGTGCATAGAAATTCGAATTTAATCAGATACACCCTGAGCTTTTATAAAGTCGACTGCGTCTTGAATGGTACGGATTTTTTCCGCATCTTCATCGGTGATTTTCACTTGATTGTCATCAGTCGAGAACTCTTCTTCGAAGCCCATAATCAATTCAACTAGATCTAGTGAGTCTGCGTTCAGATCGTCAACGAATGATGCTTCAAGAGTTATCGCATCATTATCTGAGCCTAGCCTATCAACAACAACGTCCTTTACTCGATCAAAAACTGTAGCCATATTTATCCTCGCTTACGTTAAAATTCTGCGCTATCTAATCTGATAGCTTTTTTCGGGTTGTCAATGAGGGAACCTAGAACCCCATTGATAAATTTAGTGGAGTTTTCCCCTCCAAATGCTTTTGCAATTTCTATTGCTTCATTGATAACTACTTTCGGTGGAATTGTCGAGCCCTGTTGTAGTTCAAATATTGCCATTCGTAAGACATTTCTATCAACTGTAGGTATTTGTTCTACAGGCCACGAGGGGGCAAGGCCTTGAATAATTTGATCCAAGGCTGACTTATTAAGTAATACTCCCTCTATCCGCTCTTTAGCAATAGCATTAATTTTCGAAGAGCTCTGATTTTTTGCAGAATGAGACGAAAGGGAAAAACTCCATTCATGCTCTGTCAAATCGCATTCAAAAAGTACTTTTAGAGCAAGGAGCCTTCCTTTTCGCTGAGGAGTATTTGACATAGATGCTTTGCTGAGGGAGTCATTGGTGTCCATGATTAAGGTAATTCAGTCTAACGCATTAATATCATCAATAGTAGAAATCGTTCTAATGCTTGCATTCGGTGCAATTCTTTTTGCGAGCCCACTCAATACGCCGCCAGGCCCAAATTCGATGAATGTGTTAACTCCTAAATTGGTTAAGGTTTCCATAGACTGTTGCCAATAGACACAACCGCATAGTTGTTGCTTTAGCTCTTCACGAATTTGTTCTGGCTCCGATATAGGAAGACCAGTTGTGTTTGCGATTATAGGAGAGGTGGCGTGAGAGATAGTAACATTTTGTATTTCCAATTCCATTGGTTCCTGTGCAGGTCTCATTACTTCGGTATGGAATGCACCGGCAACCTCGAGTTTTATAGCGCGCCTTGCTCCTAATGCCTTTGCATTTTCAATTGCGATTTCTAAATCGTCCAACTTTCCACCAATAACTATTTGTTGCGAGGAATTTACATTAGCAATCTGCGCAGTCGTTCCGTTACAAGCGTCTAGAGCTTTTTCTAAGTCAAGTCCTATAAGTGCAGCCATTGAGCTAGGCTGCATCTGGCAAGCTAGCTGCATTAGTTGCCCTCTTCTTCGTACTAGTTTTAAGCCATCTGAAAGAGTTAGTGCATTTGATGCAACCAAGGCGGTGTATTCGCCTACACTATGCCCCGCAAAGAATTCAGGGGAAGGAATATTTTGAATCTCTTGAGCGGCACGTAAGATTGCGATACTAACACTTAAAATTGCAGGTTGAGCATTCTCTGATCTTGTTAATTCAGAAATTGGACCTTCGTAAATGAGGGCAGAGAGAGATGTATCTAGCGTCGAATCAGCTTCTTCAAGTACAAGTTTGGCTGCACTCGAGGCTTTAAGAATATCTGCACCCATGCCTACGGCTTGAGATCCTTGACCAGGGAAAAGGAAAGACGTTGTCATGGTTTTAGTTGCTATTGAAGCTCAGATTCAATTTGAAGGATGTCTCGTCCACGATAGTATCCACATGAAGGGCAAGCGTGATGTGGTTTCATTGGTTGATGACAACGCTGGCACTCAACTAGGCTGCTAAGTGAGGTATTCTGGTGTGCTCTGTTTGTTCCTATCCGTGATTTGGATCTTTTGCGTTTTGGTAATGGTGCCATTATTTATTCAGTAACTCCCGTAATTTTGCCCAACGTTGGTCTTGATATTGTTCACAAGAACAATTGGACTCGTTTAGATCAACTCCGCATTCTGTACAGAGTCCCTTGCAGTTTATTCTACATAGAGGTGCAATCGACATATTCGCTAAGTAATATTGCCGTATAGTTTCGCTAAGGTCCAATATGTGCTGTGCATCAATGCTGTTCGTTCCAGGTATTAATTCATCTGTCGAGTATCGGATTTTTGCCCCAGTTTTAACGTCAATACTAGGAAGAAATTCATCATCTATTTCTAGTTTACTTGAGGCGTTGTAATGAACCAAGCATCGACTACATTCATTTTTAGCGAAGACTGATATTATACCTGAAACCCAAATACCCCGATCTGTTCGAGTCAGTTGTAGGGTACCAGAGGATGGAAAAACTAATTCATCATCTGCCAAATTAAATAAAGATTCACTTAGCAGAATCTGTTTGACGGTCCCGACACTACTCTTAAGTAACTGAGAGACATTAATTTGGGAATCTGATTCCATATTCCACCTTGAACAATTTGAGCATTATACCCTAAGTTGCGGAATATATAAATTATTAATTGATATTTTGTTGAGTTTTGTTATTCAGTATTTCGCGTATTCTAGTTACGATTTCAGTTGAGTTTGATCCGGGGTTGAAGATTGCGGCAACGCCCATCTCCAATAAATTACTGCGGTCTTGAGGGGGAATGATTCCCCCTAGGATGATAGGGATATTTTCTAACCCCAGGGATTGCAAGCAGGCAATCACTTCAGGAACTAATTCCATATGTGCCCCAGATAAGATACTCAGTCCTATTAGGTCAACGTTTTCATCTTTTGCGAGTAGGGCAATTTCGAGAGGTGTTTTTCTGATACCGGAAAAATATACGTTGAAACCCTCATCTTCTAGTATGCGCGCCACGATTTTCGCGCCTCTATCATGACCGTCTAAACCAGGTTTCCCAATTAGAATGTTAATAGATTTATTCATTTTTTAAATGATGGAAGGGGGTGACGAGTTCAATTAGTATTCCATGTGTATCTACAGGGTTGGTAAATGCTATACGCCCTGTAAATCCTTCCCGAGGGCCAGTAATAATTGAAATTCCAAGTTTTTCTAATTCAGCGGCCTTTGTGTCAACATCTCCAACTGTAAAGGCCATATGATGAATGCCTTCACCATGGGTATCTAGAAATTTGGCGATTACAGACTTTGAGTCTAGAGGCTCTAAGAGTTCTATATGAGTTTCTCCTTGTTCAATGAATGCTCCCCGAACACCATGTTCATGATTTACCAATATTGATGCTTCAGGGGAATCAAATAGGTCATAAAATTGAGATAATGATTGTTCAATGCTAACAACGGCGATTCCGATGTGGTTTAGTTCTCCCACCTTTGTATTACTACTGGATATGGTCATAGCCTACTTCCGATTGTAAGATTCTAATCGATTGTAAATTCCTTTAATAAACTTCGTGCAATTACAATCCTTTGAATTTCTGAAGTTCCTTCATAGATTTCACTAATTCTCTGATCTCGGTACATGCGCTCTATGGGATTTTCTTTAAAGAATCCATAGCCACCAAAGATTTGTAATGCTTTGTCAACACAAAAATGTGCCGCTTCAGATGCATAAACTTTTGCCATTGCTGATTCTCGGTTGTGAGGTAATCCTTTGTCCTTAAGCTGGGCAGCTCTACGAGTTAGAAGTCTCGCTGAGTCAATTTGAGTGAACATATCTGCAAGTATAAATTGTAAGGCTTGTCGCTCTTTTAATTTTTCTCCGAATGTTTCTCTTTGCTGAGTGTATTTAATTGCCGCTTCGAAGGCTCCTTGTGCAATTCCTACTGATTGACTGGAGAGGGATATCCGTGACGAATCTAAAATAGTCATAGCTATTTTAAATCCTTCCCCTTCTTTGCCAAGCCGATTTGAAAGGGGAACTTCTACGTTATCGAAGTCGATTTGGGCGGTACCTGAACCTCTTATTCCCAGCTTGCCATGCATTCCTTTCATGGAAATTCCTTTGGAGTCCGAATTTATTACAAATGCAGTAGTTCCTCGATGCCCAGCGGTTTTGTCCGTAGCAACAAAAACAACAATTAAGCCTGATTCTTCAGCGTTTGTAATGAAAATCTTGGACCCGTTAATCAGGTAACTATCAGAATCTTGTCGGACTGCAGTGGTTTGCATATCAGCGGCATCACTACCGGAACTGGGTTCACTTAATGCCCATGCGACAAGAGTATCACCCGCGTTGGCTGACGGAAGGAACTTTGAAGATTGCTCATCATTTGCAAACTTGTCGATGGTGGAGACCCCCAAAGATAGATGCGCGAGCAGTGTAGTACTTGAGGACATACACACACGTGCTATTTCCTCACTTGCTATTGCTAGCTCGGCATATGGTGCACCTGAACCACCATATGTGGTGCGAGAGGTCATCCCCATTAAACCCATGTCCTTCATCGCTTGTACACTGTCCCAAGGGAATTCTTCATTCTCATCCCATCGGGCAGCATTGGGAGCTATCATACTATCGGCGAATTCTCGCATAGTATTGGAAAGCAATTTCTCATGTTCACTGTATAAGGCTTCCATATTGTCCTTTAGAGTCGTAAGTTCTCTGATTATAGTATTAACTGGATTATACCAATTGGTTTAAGGAGCAAATTTACTCATGTCAGGAACTTTATACATTGTTGCTACTCCAATTGGCAATTTGGAAGATATCACTTTACGTGCGGTCCGGGTGCTATCTGAAGCTGAATTGATTGCGGCTGAAGATACTCGAAGAACACGAAAATTGCTTAATCATTTGGGCCTGAGAAAAAAATTGATTAGCTTCAATCGGCATAATGCTAAAGAGCGATCGACAAATATTATAAACAGATTAGCTGTACATAATGTTGCCCTCGTTACTGATGCAGGCACACCGTGCATTAGTGACCCTGGAGCTACGTTAGTCTCAGAGGCATACGATAAAGGGTTTAATGTGATCGCTGTACCCGGTGCATCTGCTATAACAGCTGCCCTTTCGGTTTCTGGGTTTTTTGCAAATGAATTTCTCTTTCTTGGGTTTCTTCCCAGAATGAACAGCGCACGTAGAGAAATTTTAGAAGATTTCGAGTCCTACACTAGGACTATTGTTATATTTGAAGCACCGCATCGATTGAAATCTTTGTTGTCTGCGCTTTTTCAAACCTGGGGGAATCGGGAAATTGTAATTTGTCGCGAATTGACAAAATTGCACGAGGAAGTCTTTAGAGGCACTATTAGTGAGGCATCTGATTTTTTCGCTACCCCGAGGGGCGAATTTGTATTGATTGTTCAAGGGGCCAGTAATAATGTGAGCCACAGGGCAGCAGATTTAGATGACGTAAAAGAGGCGATGCAACAAGCCAAAGAATTAGGACTGGGTCGAAAAGATGCATCTCAGCAAGTATCTAGGGATCTGGGAGTACCGCGCCGCCAAGCTTACGAATTTTGGGAAACAATTAATTAACGACTGTTTAATACCTGCGATCCTGTTAGAATTACTGTACCCATGACACAAAGAATTTTTATTGGAGTAGCCTGGCCCTATGCTAATGGGCCTGCACATTTAGGGCATTTAGCAGGTGCTTACCTTCCTGCGGATGTTTTTGCTCGCTTTAATCGAATTATAGGGAATGAGGTATTGATGGTTTCTGGCAGTGATTGCCATGGAGCCCCTATAACTATGAGAGCTGATGCTGAAGGGATTCAGGCTGTTGATGTTGTGGAAAAATTCCATCAATCTTTCTTAGATACATGGAAGAGACTAGGAGTTTCTTTTGATCTATTTACCACAACCATGACGGATATTCACCAAAAAACAACACATGAACTTTGGGAATCACTTTGGGAAAAAGGTTATCTATATGAATCGTCAATGAAGGTGGCATACTCTCCTTCATTTGATAGATTTTTGCCTGATAGGTATGTAAGAGGTACGTGCCCTCATTGTGAGTATACGGATGCGCGAGGAGATCAGTGTGATAACTGTGGAGTCATTTTAGATCCTATTGATTTAAAAGACCTGGCTTATATTCGAGATGGTGAACGTTACCCCGTAGAAATTAGAGATTCCAATCATATTTTCCTGAAGCTAAGTGCATTTCAAGATCAATTACTAACTTGGATAGAGCCCAACGATTTTTGGAGGCCGAATGTCCGCAATTTTTCTAAAGGGATACTTATTGAGGGGCTTAAGGACCGAGCAGTCACGCGTAATTTAGATTGGGGTATTAGCGTACCTATAGAAGGGTACGAGGATCGACGGATATACGTTTGGTTTGAAGCTGTTATTGGGTATCTTTCTGCAAGTATTGAATGGGCACAACTTTCAGGTGACGAAAATGCTTGGCGCCCATTTTGGCAAGAGTCGTCTACTCGAGCTTACTATTTTGTGGGTAAAGATAATATTCCTTTCCATACGATAATTTGGCCTGCAATGCTTATGGGTAATGGCGATTACATTTTGCCTTATGATGTTCCTGCAAATGAATTTTTAAACCTTGAAGGACGCCAGCTTTCTACAAGTCGAAATTGGGCGGTTTGGGCTCCAGATTATTTGGATAGATTTGATCCTGACCCGCTTCGTTACCATTTAATTTCAAATCTACCAGAAACAGGAGATTCTGATTTTTCATGGGCAGATTATGTACGTAGTAATAACGATGAACTGGTAGCAACTTTTGGGAATCTTGTCCATAGAACTCTAACTCAAATTTACAGAAACTTTGACGGAAAGATTCCGCATCCTGGAAGGTTGAGTGAAGAGGACACCGAGTTAATCCGTAAATGTGAAGAAATTAAAGAGAAAGTAGCATCCAGTTTACAACGTGTGCGTTTGCGAGAAGCCTTGGACATCGCGATGTCTCTTAGTCGGGAAGCAAATAGATATCTTGACCAACGAGCTCCATGGAAACAAATAAAAGAAGATTCTTTATCAGCGGCGACTACGTTGTATACAGCAGCGTATGCGCTTATGACATTGCGTGTGGTTATGTACCCATTCGTCCCATTTAGTGCACAAAAGCTTCATGAGTTACTTGGCCAGTTTGGTGAAATTCAAGATATTGGATGGGTAATTGAAGACATTATCCCAGGTACTAATATACCTAAACCTGAACCTCTTTTTATTAAGTTAGATGACTCAGTCATTGAGGAAATGGTTTCAAAGCTTGGGTAGAAGAATAAGGAACTAGATTTGTCTGATTCAGTGCACATGATGGATTTCACAAAAATGATTAGCTTCATCTCTGAGCCTGTAGATACGGAACTGGAGAGAGTAAAAGAAAATTTAGAAGGATTAGCTAAAGTTTCAGGGTTTAGTAATGATCTTATTACACATGCGGTGATAAGTGGGGGCAAAAAACTTCGACCCACAATTACTCTGTTATCTGCGTTGGCATGTTCAAAGATTAACGAGCATGTTATTACGATGGCTACTGCAGTAGAGTTGCTGCATATAGCGACTCTTATTCACGATGATACTGTTGATAAAGCTGGGTTACGAAGAGGGAAATCAACTGCGAGTAGTCTGTATGGGGATGATATTGCAGTGTTACTGGGAGATTATATTTTTGCTACCTCCGCCATGTACGTCTGCGATACCGGGAATATTTCTGTCATACGACGTTTTTCCGAGACGATAATGGAATTAGCTCGAGGAGAACTTGCGGAGCGATTTTCTATTCATGATTGGGATCAAGAATTTGAGCGATATAAGCAACGAATTTACGACAAAACCGCTTCATTAATTTGTACATCTGCCGAATCGGGCGCAATTCTTAGTAACGCTCAATCATATCAAGCTTTACAGTTAAAAGAATATGGGATTAATTTGGGCATTGCCTATCAGATAATAGATGACATTTTGGATTTTATGGGTACTGAGGACGAGCTAGGGAAGCCGGTTGGAAGTGATTTAGTTCAAGGGACAATCACTTTGCCGGCACTGTTATATTCTTCAATTTATCCGGACGATCCGATTTTATTGAAATTAAAGCAAGGAAGCAAAGATGAAATTGAACTTAAAGAAATGGTCGATCGCATTAGAAATTCGAGTGCGGTAGATAGATCTTTTGAAATAGTACAAGAATTTTGTAAAAAGGCTAATCAAAACTTGAATCAGATTCCAGCGTCGCGAGCTAAAGCTTCATTAGAAATGTTAATAGAATATGTAACTATTCGAAAAAGTTAAACCAAATTTTTGACAACTTGAGAATGTTGCTCATCTGCATGATATGAAGAGCGGACCAGAGGACCAGCTGCTACATGTAGGAACCCTAAATTATAGGCATATTGCTTTAAGTCATTAAATTCTGAAGGGGTGTAAAATCGATCCATCTGAATATGTTGCCTTGAAGGCCTAAGATATTGCCCAATAGTTAATAATTTTACTCCTACATTACGTAAGTCGTTTAAGGTTTCATGGAGCTCGCTGATTCTTTCTCCTAAGCCGACCATTATTCCGCTTTTTGTAGGAATATGGGGAGCATATTGTTGGGCTTCTTGCAGAATAGATAGAGATAAATCGTAATCCCCTTTACCCCGTACCTTTTTGAAAACGCTACGTACCGATTCAATGTTGTGATTAAAAACTGCAGGATGAGCATCTAAGACGGAATGCAATGATTGTAGGTTCCCTGCAAAATCAGGAGTTAAAATTTCGACTTTACAATCGGGAGTTTTTTGGTGAATCTGCCTTATGCATTCAGCAAAAATATAAGCACCGCCATCTGCTAAATCATCACGATTGACCGAGGTTATCACGCAGTAATTTAAATTTAATGTGCGGACGGTCCTAGCTAGCCGTAGAGGCTCTTGTAGATCAAGAGCCTGAGGTTTTCCGCTTGTAACGTCACAATATCTACAAGCACGCGTGCAGACATCTCCAAGGATCATAAAAGTTGCCGATTTTCGTTCCCAGCACTCGCCGATATTTGGACAGCTAGCTTCTTCACATACTGTGTGGAGTTCTGCAGTGCGCAAAAGCTTACGCATGCTTAAATAATTTTCTCCACCGACCCAAGTTACTTTAAGCCACTTGGGTAACCTTTGTTTAGGTTCTGATGTTGTCAAATCAATTCCTTGGATTAAGGATAAAGTATAAATCTATCATCTAATAGGTTTGGATCTAGTACAAGTTTTTAACCCGTAGCTAATGCTATAGCCTGACTTAAATTTTGGACAGGATGGATATCAATTGGAGTATTAAACTTTAATTTTGATTGGCTCAAACTAGGTACAATAACCTGATTGTAGCCTTGTCTCGATGCCTCGGTTATACGCGTCTCAATATTTGAAGCACTCCTAATTTCTCCATTAAGCCCAATTTCACCAATGATAACAAGGGAAGGATGAACAGGTTTATCGAGATAACTTGATGCAATGGATACGGCTATAGGTAGATCTACCGCTGTTTCAGTAATACGTAATCCTCCGGGGACATTAACCATTAGATCTTGATTCCCAAGCTGTATATTGGCTCGTCTTGACAAAACTGCTGAAAGCATAATAGTACGATTGAAATCGACTCCAGTAATAGTTCTTCTAGGAGGATTGAACGCTGTTGGGTTGGTCAATGCTTGAATCTCACATAATAAAGGACGCGAACCTTCAAGAGTTACGGCAATACATGAGCCTGGGGAAGAGGTATCACGTTCAGATATTAAGGCGGCAGAAGGGTTTGTTAATTGATGCAGACCATCGTCTCTCATTTCAAATAATGCTACGTCATTAGTTGATCCATAACGATTTTTTGAATTTCGAATCATTCGTAAACTACCTAAAGAATCCCCCTCTAATGATAGAACAACATCGACCATATGCTCGAGAAGCTTTGGTCCCGCTATCGAGCCTTCTTTTGTTACATGTCCTGTAAAGAAAGTGGGACTGCCTGTTGTTTTTGCCCAATTAAGAAAAATTTGAGCACATTCTTTTATTTGGGTGGTACTTCCGGCAGTTGAATCTGAGGAAGAGGAAGTTAATGTTTGAATCGAATCGATGATGAGTATGTCGGGGGATAGGGTTGCAAGTTGGGGTCCAATAGATTCGGCTTCAGTCTCTGATAGGAAAAATATATTCGAAGTATCTATCCTCAGTCGATCACCTCGGAGACGAACTTGTGTACCTGATTCTTCTCCTGAAACATAGAGTACTTTTTTCCCTTGTTTTGTTAGAGCGTCGGAGATTTGTAGAAGTATTGTGGATTTCCCAATTCCTGGATCACCAGCTAGAAGCAGTACAGAACCTGATACGAGCCCTCCACCTAGTACGCGGTCAAATTCACTCAAACCAGAGCTAATTCGAGACCCATCCGAATCAGGTTGCTCACTAAGCTTACTCAATGGTGTAATTTGTTGCCCTGGAATTTTATATAGATGTGTTGAAGGAGAAGCAGCTTCTTTGAATTCGACGAGAGTACCCCAGAGATTACATGAAGGACAACGACCATTCCATTTGGCCGAAGAATAACCGCAATCTTGGCATAAGAAGTACGTTTTTGAATTGGGTTTCAACACTTCGCTAATACTGCAGCAGAGACTTTAGTAATGCAAGCAGTGTTTGACCCTCTTTTGTGTGTCAGAGGGGGGTTAACTGGTTGTGGTGACAGGTTCTACTTCGTGTCTAATCAATAAGGACTGAGAGTCTGTATCTGGGTCAACGTCTACAATCACAGTTTGACCTGGCTGAAATTTCCCGCTGAGTACTTCATCAGATAAAGGATCTTCAATTTTTTGTTCAATTAGCCGTCTTAGTGGCCTAGCTCCAAAAGTAGGATCGTAACCTTTTTCCCCTAACCATGCTTTAGCTGAATCAGTGACTTCAAGGCTGAGACCTTTTTCAAGCATCGGTTTTCGTACATCATTAAGCATTAAGTCAACGATACTGACGATATGCTCTTGTGTTAAAGCATGAAATACTATCTGTCCATCAATCCTATTGAGGAATTCAGGTCGGAAAAAGCGCTTAACTTCATCATCCACTTTTGTTTTCATTTTTTCATAGGCATTAGCTTCCATTTTTGACTGTTCTTGGATGGCAAACCCAAGAGAAGTATCTCGTTTTATGAGATCAGAGCCGATATTGGAAGTCATAACAATTATGGTATTCCGGAAATCTACTTTTCGCCCTTTAGCATCAGTCAGATGGCCATCATCAAATATTTGTAGGAGCAAATTAAAAACTTCAGGGTGCGCTTTTTCAATTTCATCTAACAAAATACATGTGTAGCTTCTTCTTCTCACAGCATCAGTTAATTGCCCACCTTCTTCGTAACCAACGTATCCCGGAGGCGCTCCAATTAATCGTGCGACGGTATGGCGCTCCATGAATTCTGACATGTCAAGGCGAATAATTGAGTCGTCTGAACCAAACATGAATTCTGACAATGCGCGAGCGAGTTCAGTTTTGCCAACGCCAGTAGGTCCAAGGAACATAAAGCTCCCTATTGGCCTTCTGGGGTCTTTTAATCCAGCACGGGCGCGTCTAACTGCTTTTGCAATAGATACGACGGCCTCATCCTGACCTATGATTCGCTGATGAATGTGTTCTTCCATCTTAAGGAGGCGTTCTGTTTCTTCAACTGCCATTCGGGTGACAGGGATTCCAGTCCACATGCTTACTACTTCTGCTATCTCTTCACTAGTTACTGAATCTTTTTCATCACTTGTATTAGCTTGCCATTCATCCTGTAGTTGCTGCAATTTTTCGGCAAGTTTTAATTCACGGTCACGAAGTTCAGCGGCGTACTCGTACTGTTGCTGTGAGATGGCTTCATCTTTTTCGCGACGCACAGTGTCCAATACTTTTTTGGATTCTTTGACGGATAGCGGGGTTCCACTAGAACGAATTCGTACTCTTGAACCCGCTTCATCCATAAGATCTATTGCTTTGTCGGGAAGATATCTGTCAGCAATGAATCGAGATGCTAGTGTTGCCGCAGCTTGTAGGGCTTCATCTTCAATGGTAACACCGTGATGCTCTTCAAATTTAACTTTAATACCCCTTAGGATTTCTACGGTTTCTTCAGTAGAAGGTTCCTCTACGTTTACTGGTTGGAACCTTCGCTCTAACGCAGGGTCCCTTTCGACGTATTTCCGATAATCATCGAGCGTAGTTGCACCGATGCACTGTAGCTCCCCACGTGCAAGGGATGGTTTAAGAATATTTGCGGCGTCGACAGCTCCTTCCGCTGCTCCTGCACCTACCATGGTATGCATTTCATCAATGAATAGAATGCAGTTACCTGCAGCTTTGATTTCCTCTACGACTTTTTTAAGTCGTTCTTCAAATTCACCACGGTATTTGGTTCCTGCAACTAATGCGCCCATATCAAGCGTGACAACTCGGCGGTTAGCCAAATTTTCTGGAACATCGCCAGATGTTACTTGCTGTGCAAGCGCTTCAACTATTGCAGTTTTTCCTACGCCAGGAGGGCCAATAAGAACTGGGTTGTTTTTAGTTCGCCGGCTTAAGATTTGTAGCACCCGAGCAATTTCTTTGCTGCGTCCAATCACAGGATCTAATTTTTCGGCACGAGCGGAGCTTGTTAAATCAATGCCAAGTTGGTCAAGGGTAGGGGTTCGTGTGCTACTTTTGCTTTGAGATTTTCCTTGAGAAACACTTTGATTTAAGATTCTTGTGGTTTCGGCCCGAACTTTATCTAGAGATACTCCGAGGCTTTCGAGAACGCCGGCGGCGACACCTTCACCTTCACGCATGATTCCAATTAAAAGATGCTCAGTCCCGATGTAATGATGACTGAGCCTTCGAGCTTCATCTACAGCAAGTTCAATAACTTTTTTCGCCCTAGGAGTAAGACCAATATCGCCAGGAGAAGGTCGCTCTCCTCGTCCAATAATAAATTCAACAGCAGAACGAACCTTGGAGAGCTCAACATTTAGGCTACTTAAAACTCGCGCAGCTACTCCGTCAGTTTCTCTAACTAAACCTAGGAGGATGTGCTCAGTTCCTATATAATTATGATTAAAACGTTGAGCTTCTTCTTGAGCGAGCGAAAGTACTCTTCGTGCACGCTCAGAAAATTTTTCAAATCTACTTGACATGGAGTCTCCTCTACATATCTAAACACATTAACACTGATTAGGCGATATTTTAGTCTACTGGATCAAAATATTCAGTAGGCCAGTCCTCCTCTTCGATTGCTTGCTTTAGACTTAAACCAATCCTACGGCGATCCGGATCTAAACTGATAATTCTCAAACTAAGTGTATCTCCTATGGATACAATGTCTTTAGGGTGATTAATGTGTTTTTCAGCCAATTCAGAGATGTGGATTAGCCCTTCAACTCCTTCACTTATTTTAGCAAATGCTCCAAATTCAGAAAGCTTCATGATTTGGCCTTGGACTAATTGACCTATCTTGTAGAGTAATGGCACTTCATCCCAAGGTGCCGGTATAAGCTTTCGCATACTTAACCCGATACGTTTTGAATCAGGATCGATATTAATAATTTCTACATTTACGACTTGCCCAACACTGACATGCTCACTCACATTGGATACGGTTCCCCAAGATATTTCCGTCAGATGCACAAGGCCATCAATGCCACCGATGTCTACGAATGCCCCAAATTTTGAAAGTCCAGTAACTTTTCCTTCACAACGGTCACCTATTCTTAACTTGTCAATGAGCTGGTTTTTGAGCACATTTTTTTGTTCTAAAAAAGCATTTCGCTCAGAAAAGACAACTTTGTCTTTTTTACGGTTAATTTCTATAGGTTTCATAGAGATTGTAGTGCCATGTTTATTTGCAAGTGCAGTTTCGCGATCTATCCCATTTTCGAGCACTACGTGAGATAAAGGAATAAACCCTTGTAATCCACGAACATTTACTACTATTCCACCTCGATTATGCTCAGTAACGATGCCTGTTATGGCAGTGCCTTTAGCATAGGATTGTTCGATATTAGCCCAAGCATCAATTGCTACGGCTTGGTCACGCGATAGAGTAATATGCCCATTTCTGTTTGTTCTCGTTTCCAGAACTAACACTTCAATGGTATCTCCATTTTTATATTGCAAAGTGGGGTCCAAAATTCCAATTGAGCGTAGCTCAGAGTAAGGTACAATTCCTTCCGATTTGTAACCTCCTACTGAAATTAGAAGCCCTTCAGCAGAAGATCCCATCACTTCACCTTCTACTACATCGCCTTTACGCAGTTCAGGTATTTCATTTTCCAGAGCAAGTAGCTCCGCCATTGTGGGCTGATTAGGATCTGTGGAATTTGGCCTATATGCCATGTTGCACCGTCAAGTATTTAGGTAAATTTTATGTTGAACCTTTGACACTGTAAACCCAAAAGCACCATGCGTAAAAATTTTGTTTTTGCCAATTTAAGTACTAGGGATTAAAAAACCCGGGCTATGCCCGGGTGTAAATTAAGCTGGCGGTGACCTATTTTCCCAGCAAGTTGCCCTACCAGTATCGTAAGCGCTGAAGCGTTTCACTTCCGTGTTCGGGATGGGTACGGGTGGGTCCACTTCGCTCAAACCACCAACGCGAATAGGATAATAATTATTAGACCGCTTGTCAACCAGGCTTTTCCTAGCGAAGCAGTCTATAGACTGCTTCGCTAGGAAAATAAATTGACTAACGGCGCGAAGAAACTAGGTAAATTAAGTTGCCAGGAGTCGTCTTCTTGCTGTTTTTTTCGATTGAAACTATAATTGCAGGGTTGTTTATTTCATTTGCTTTTTAGGGGAATTATGGAAGCGCGCGACGTAGTGGCTCTTGTACCTAATGATAAAATTTGTGAGTTCCAGCCGGGGGATACCGTTAAAGTTAACGTGTGGATTCGGGAAGGGGAGCGACAAAGATTACAAGGGTTTCAGGGTGTAGTTATCCGTAAAAGAGCCGGAGGACCTTCAAGTTCTTTTACGGTGAGAAGAGTTGCGTCGGGAATTGGCGTCGAGCGATCTTTTTTCTTTCATTCTCCAAATGTTGAAAGTGTTGAGTTAGTGCGACGTGGTATTGTTCGAAGGGCGAAACTTTACTACCTTAGAGGTTTATCTGGTAAGGCTGCACGCATAAAAGAGCGCACCACGGGTGGGAAGCGCTCGTAGTTATTCCTCTAATTTAAATATCCGATTAGTTCAAATAGATTGCTATACTCCGGTAGTAATATGGGGTTTGATGCTTTGGACGATCAGTATATTCAGCGAGATCACAAAAAATATGCAAGAGTAATTGTTGATGCTCGTTTATTTTCTCGTGAAGATATTTTCACTTACTTAATACCAGAACATCTAAACGTCTCCATTGGGCATTTAGTGCGTGTACCTTTTGGTCGTAAGACTATAAGGGGACTAGTGTTCGATATTATTGATTCACCAGATGTGCATTACACAAAGCCCATTGATTCAATCATTGTTGAAACTCCAGTGTTGAATTTAAAAAAATTAAAATTGGCTGAATGGGTTGCAGGCTATTATAGAGCATCTCTATTCGATGCTCTATCTCCAATGCTGCCTCCGGGATTTAGGTATAAATCTCAAGATTTGATTGAAATTAATAACAGTATTTTTACTCGAGAATCAGATCTATCGACTGGTGAAAAGGCGCTAATGGAATACCTAAGATTACATCCGAACAGTAAGCATTCGATTCCGGCTTTGGTTAATTCAAGAGGGACTTGGGTTCGAAATACCATAATGAGCTTGCTCGGCAAAAAATTAATCAAGTATGTAACTGAAGATTTTGTATATAAATCTAGAGCTCTACGGAATAATTTTCTTGAATTGATTGTGAAAGGTGAATCATTACGTGCGTACTATAAAATACACCCAAATGCGAAGAAGCAGTTAGCATTATTAAAATCTTTGACCTTGCGAAAGTTTATGGCACTACAGGAAGCGCGCAAAGAATATGGGGCAACAGCAGTTTCTTCGATTGTAGATGCAGGTCTTGTAAAGCTAATTAATGTCGAGCTTGATAATGTATCTAAAGTGCTAGAGCCCTCTAAACTACCCACGAATGATCAAAAAATTGCCATCGATAGAATTAAAAATTCTTTAAATAAAGAGTCAAATAATGACGGCTCCACCTGGTTATTACATGGAATTACAGGAAGCGGCAAGACGGAAGTGTATCTTCAGGTAATAGCTCATTGTTTAGATTCAGGAAGTAATGCAATCGTATTGGTCCCTGAATTAGCGCTAACACCTCAGATACTGAGCCGATTTCAAGTAAGGTTTGCTTCGAATGTTGGGGTACTGCACAGTGGTATGCCTATTAATCAACAAAAAGAGGAATGGTGGAGGATTTTTAACGGAGAGAGGAAGATTGTTTTAGGAACTCGAAGCGCAATATTTGCTCCGTTGGAGGATGTAGGGTTAATCATTCTTGATGAAGAGCATGAATGGACTTACAAGCAACACGAACTATCCCCCAAATATCATGCTAGAGACGTTGCTATGTATTTGGCGAGATCACAAGGTGCTACGGTGCTTCTTGGAAGCGCTACCCCAGATATAGGAACAGCATTCTTGGCACAGAAAGGAGTTATAAAGAAATTAAAGCTACCTAATAGAATCGAAAGATCTGGAGCGGAGAGAGGATTAGCTAGCGTAGAAACTGTTGATATGCGCGAGGAATTAAAAGCAGGTAATAAAAGTATTTTAAGCCGATTACTCCAAGAAAAATTGATATCGAATTTCAATGCCAAAAAACAAGCTATTTTATTTTTAAATCAAAGAGGTTCTGCTCGCGCTGTTAAATGTCGTGACTGTGGGTTTGTGGTCAATTGCTCTCGTTGCTCGATCGGTATGACTTATTATAACGATAATGGCCATCAACGATTACGGTGTCATCATTGCGGGAAAGTTGGTTTTACGCCGACTAAATGCCCCCAATGTAAAGGATACAGGATTAAATCTGTTGGAGTCGGAACTGAAGGATTAGAGAGCGAAATTAAGAGAGTTTTACCTTCGGCGCGTATCATGCGATGGGACAGCGATTCGGCATCCAGTATAAAGGCTCATGAAGGCATATTACGTAGATTTTCAAATCAGGATGCTGACATATTAATTGGAACTCAAATGATCGCCAAAGGTTTGGATATACCATCTGTGGATTTGGTCGGAGTTGTACTGGCGGATATAGGCCTTCATTTTCCAGATTTTCGTGCATCGGAAAGGACGTTTCAGGTCTTGACACAGGTTGCAGGTCGGGCTGGACGTGATACCAATATGGGTGATGTTATTATTCAGTCTTACCTACCTGATCATTATGCGATTCAAGCTGCTGCTGCGCAAAACTATGAATCATTTTATGACTCAGAAATCAAATTTAGGAGAGATCTCCAATATCCACCGTATACAAGAATGATTCGATTGCAGTTAGATCAATCAAATTACGAGCTTGGGCAAAAAGAATCTCGGAGGTTTAGAAACCTCTTGGATAAGATTGTACGTGAATGGGATATGGATCGAGTCCAAGTTATTGGCCCTGCGCCATCGTATCCTCATAAAGTAAGGAATGTTTGGCGATGGCATTTAATTATACGATCAACAGATCCTGAATACCTTTTAAGTAAAGTTGCAATCCCTTCGGTTTGGTCCGTTGATGTTGATCCTATGAATTTTTCATAAATATTCTGCAGGGAAAAGTCGTATAATTAGAATATGGCTGTTTTATCAATGCGCTATATCCCGGACCCCATACTACGGGAGAAAGCTAAAAAAATTAAGAATTTTGCAGATAGTGATCTTAGTAAATTAGCAATGGATATGGTGGATTCTATGTACTTTTATAATGGTGTTGGATTGGCGGCAAACCAAATAGGTTCATTGAAACGAATTTGCGTTATACAAATGCCTGAAGATGAAGAACCTACTATCCTGATCAATTTGGAAATTACACGAAAAGAAGGAGAACGGTTAGTTACCGAAGGCTGTTTGAGTTTACCAGGTTGGCAGGGGAAAATAATGCGTGCAGAGAAAGTTTGGGCAAGGGCGATGGATTTAGAAGGTAAAACGGTTAAATATAAAGGTGTGACGGATCTTCTTGCACAGGCACTAGAGCACGAAAATGATCATTTGGACGGCAAGCTATACATTGATTTTGTAGAGTCGAAAAATGATCTTTATGAAGTGGAAATAGGGGAAGAGGAAGATGATTAACGATGTATATATTTCAGATACGGTTCCCCCAAATCGCTTCGCCTGCTAGAATTCTCTGGATGTACGAGAAGATCAAATTAATTTTCCTTCAAAAATATAAATGGACTTTATAATTTTTTATGTTGCGTAAACTTCACTGGAAATCTTTACTGACGATTATTTTTATAGTCACCGTATCTTTTACGGTTCTGTATTTTGACGAATTTGAAATTCCTGTTTTAGGTCAAAAAGGGTCGGATGATATTTTAGGGCTAACTCTTGGACTGGACCTTGCAGGAGGGACTCAACTTATATATCAAGCTGGCGATGAGAGCTTGAGGCCGACTGAAAGTGAGATGGAAGGACTTATAGGTACTATAAGCCGCCGGATTGACCGCCTTGGCGTTACAGAGCCTAGCTTGCAAAGATTAGGTGATGATCGACTATTAATACAATTACCCGGCGTTGAGGATGTGCAGCAAGCTAAAGACTTAATAGGGCAAACTGCGCAATTGGAGATTATCGAGCGGATTTGTGCAGACCAACAATGTACGGTTTTTAATGATCAAGAAACTGGCCTTACTGGAGATGATATGTCTCGGGCTTTCGCGAGCCAAGACCAAGTTACCCAGGAACCAATTCTAAGTTTTGAGCTTAAGCGCGGTGCAGCTCAGCAATTTGCCACGGTTACTCAACGAATATACGATTCCAATACATCTGAAAATCCGAATCAATTAGCTTTTGTACTAGACGACAAAGTTTTAGTTTCAGCTACAGTTCAATCACCGATACTTTCTGGAAGCGGGATTATAAGTGGCAGTTTTACCCCTGAGGAAGCCCGCCAGCTTGCCATTCAGGTTGAATCAGGTCGATTGCAGATTGATATTACGGAACTATCTTCTTCCGTTATTGCGGCGTCACTTGGTAGTAAATCTCTAGAAGAAGCTTTAGTAGCAGGGCTTGTAGGACTAGCGTTAGTTCTACTGTTTATGACTGGGTATTATAGAGCTTCTGGTTTAATTGCGGGAATTACGCTTATTTTCTATACGGCTATAGTATTGGCGATTTTTAAATTAATCCCAGTCACTTTAACGCTGGCAGGTCTTGCAGGCTTTATTCTCTCACTTGGTATGGCCGTTGACGCTAATATACTGATATTTGAAAGAGTAAAAGAGGAACTTCGAGTAGGGAGAACGCTGTCTTTTGCGATACAAATTGGATTTAATCGTGCATGGACCTCTATTCGAGATGGAAATGTATCGACGATATTGATTGCTTTAGTTCTATTTTTCTTTGGTAGTGGGTCTGCAAATTCAGCAATCACTGGTTTTTCTATATCACTGTTAATTGGTGTATTAACAAGTATGTTTACTGCAATCTTTATTAGCAGAAAATTATTGGGAATTGCAGGTAATTCTTTCCTGAATAGATTCCCGCAACTCTTCACTCCAGAGTTTATTACTAAGAATAGTTCCGGAGGCCAAAACTAATGCAAGTTGTGCGCTTTCGAAAATGGTTCTTATTAATTTCTGTGGTAATGATGCTCGCGTCTGTGGTTTCCCTATCATTGTACCGATTAAACCCGGGCATTGATTTCACTGGTGGTGCCGCAATTAATGTTAATTACCAGGAAGAAGTTACCTCATCACAAGTTTCTGCTTCGTTATCAAAGGTTGGTCAAGATGATGCTGTTGTGCAAGCAACTTCGGATAACGCTTTTTTCGTCCGCGTTGGCGTTTTAGAACTAGACTTGCGTGATGATGCTGGCCAAGTGATTAGGAGGGGCGAAGAATCTGAGGTCCGCGATGCTTTACTTAGCTTAGGTTCAGGAGAAATTGTTTCATTTGATAGCGTTTCTGGATTGATTGGAAGCGAGAACGTGCGGAACGCGATAATTGCTGTGGTTGTCGCCTCGTTTGTTATTCTAATTTACGTTACTTGGGCCTTTCGCAGAGTACCCACTCCGTTTAGGTATGGAGTAGCTGCTGTAATAGCATTAATTCATGATGTACTTATTGTTTTAGGCGTGTTTTCAGTTCTTGGCGAGACGATCAATCTACAAGTAAATGCTATGTTTATTACAGGAGTTTTGACAACGATAGGTTATAGCGTTAATGACACTATAGTGGTATTTGACCGTTTGCGAGAGAACGTTGCACGGTATCCTGGTGCTCCAATTGGGGAATTGGTTAACGTTAGCGTGAGAGAAACTATTGGAAGATCATTAAATACTTCTATTACATTGATTGTCGTGGTCATTGCTCTTTTACTCTTTGCAGGTGCTTCAATTCAACCTTTGCTTTATGTGCTTCTAGCAGGGGTAACAGTAGGCACATACAGTTCGATTTTCATTGCTAGTTTGACCCTTGTGGCGTGGGAACAAGGGGAAATAGGCAGATTTGTACGACTACTCACCTTTAGGCGGTAGTTGCGGATCGATAAGAATTCGCCCGATTGAAGTATTGGCTTTCATATTATCTAAAGCAGTTTTTAGCGAACTTGCCTTTAAAGGTAAGGTTTTCTCAATAATTGCATCAATAGCACCAGCTTGCATGTCAAATATGGATTGTTCCACCTCGGATATGCCTGCGCCCAAGCTACCTATTAGCTGCAGCTCTCGGAAAATAATTTCAGCGGGTATGATTGGTGTGGGAGAAGGTAAAAGTTGACCACTTATTATAAGTTTACCTTTGCTTGATAGCGTGGTTAAAACCCGATTTAATGAAAGACCTGTAGTATCGATTGCTGCACTTGCCCCCTCATCATCAGTGATAGAAGGAATAATTTCTTCATAGGGTTCAGTATCCAAAAAAACGGAGTCATACCAGGGCATTGATTGTAGGCGGGTAATTTTTTTTTCAGAGCTTGTGATCCCTAAAACTTTAACTCCTACAGCTGCTGCAACTTGTGCCGCATGAACTCCTAAACCTCCACTAGCACCAGTGATAACTAAGGAATTCCCTTCGTGGATGCCGCAAAGCTTAACTGCTTTTGCGGCTACAGATATAGGAGAGAATAATAAAGATGCCTGCTTGAGGGAAGGGTAACCGGAGGGTAAAACTATTAAAGAAGAAAAAGGTACTTTAACAAATTCTGCAAAGCCCCCATGCTGCCGATGACCGAGTTCTTTGGGAATAACTACAGCCTTTTCCCCTATTAGTTGTTTAGGTACATTTTTACCTACCTCAACAATTTCACCGGATATTTCATGACCTAGAACTCGCGGCAAAATTACTCCGCGTTTTAAGATACCTGAAATAATCAAGGCGTCATGCCGAGAAAACCCACAGGCAGCGATTTGAAGAATTACTTCATTCGGGTTTGGTTCAGGGTCGTCTAATATTATATCCTGCAGATCCAAATGCCCGGAATCTGATAATTGTAGTATGACGGCTCTCAGATTTAGTCCTTTTGATAGTTATTGGCTTTATCATCAAAGCTCTAGATAATTAGTATATTCAACACTAACGCAGGAGGCACTATGCGCATTGGAGCACACGTATCGACATCTGGGGGAATAGATAAAGCAATTGATCGCGCATTGGAAATTGGAGCTGAATGCGTGCAGCTATTTCCATCTGCTCCTCAAGGATGGGGATTTAAGTCCCCTGATGAGAAAAGTATTGCTGAATTTAGGCGAAAATCATATGAGCATGACATTGGGCCTAACGTTTTTCATGGCATTTATTTGGTGAGCTTGGGTTCAGACGATATGGCTTTAGTGGAGAAAGGGAAAGCATCATTAATTAAGTATTTGAATACCGCAGAAGATCTAGGAGTTGAGGGCGTTATTTTTCATCTTAATAGCCATAAAGGGAGGGGATTTGATGGCGTGTTTTCACAAGTGGTCGCTTCGATTGAGGAAATTTTAGATAACACTCCTGAAGTGACAAAATTAATTATTGAAAATAGTGCAGGTATGGGCAACCATATAGGGTCAAAATTTGCAGAAATAGGAATGTTTATAAGAGAGCTGAATTCTCCAAGAGTAAAGGTATGTTTAGATACGCAGCACAGTTTTGCTGCAGGTTACGATCTTCGTACCAAAGAGACGGTTGAATCTGTAATGGATGAATTTGATCGGGAAATTGGCATTGACCATTTAATGGCAGTTCATTGCAACGACTCTAAGCCTGAGCTTGGAGGTGCGTTGGACCGGCACGAGAATATCGGGGAAGGATATTTGGGCATCGGGGCATTCGAATCACTTCTATCACATCCTGCGTTTCAGGAGATCCCCTTCTATTTGGAAGTTCCAGGGTATGAGGGTAAAGGGCCTGATGCAGAAAACATTAATACTTTGAAAATACTGAGGAAGGAAATTGACTAAGATCTATGCGTAAAGCGGCTTTTGAAGAGCTTGTTAGACAAGCGGTGGAGAATATTCCTGAAGACTTTCGCCTGATTATGCATAATGTTGATGTACATGTACGTCGGATGCCTACTCAAAGGCAATTAAAAAAAATACCTTTAGCTCCAGGGCAGCAGCTATTAGGATTATATGAAGGAATTCCGCTTACTCAGAGAGACTCATACGGTACTGTTCTGCCTGACATAGTAACTGTTTTTCAAATTCCGATTGAAAAAATATGTACGACGTATGAAGAAATTGAAAAAATGATTCAGGATACGGTGATCCATGAAGTTGCGCATTTTTTTGGTATTACAGATGTGGAATTAGAGGCATGGGGGATAGCAGTATAGTTAATTAAACCTGTTTTGATGAGGGCTCAGGTGTAAATAGCATGACCACAAATGATAGAAGGTAAGTGACTACGATTACCCATAGCCCAAGGCTGTAGGATCCGAGGTTATCGTAAGATAACGATAAAATTATGGGTCCTATGCCCATGACGATACTAACTAATGGGTAGACCACGCCTTGAATAGAACCAAGGTGGGCTCTCCCTAAGTAGGCGGGCCAAATTAGTGGATTTAGAACGATCATTCCCCCTATAGCTAAGCCACTTCCTGCAGCTAATAGGAGGAGTGCTAACGGTTGTTGTTCGATAACGGCGAGTAACCCCATAACAAGAGCACCCATCAGGACTAGTCCAAGGAAAGATAATCGAACTGTTGTCTGGTTGGCTATGTACCCCCAAAAATATCTCCCCGAAACGGACATAAGCCCGTAAATACTTAATGCAAAAGCTGCTCCACTTTGACTAAATCCTCGATCTTCAAATAATGGGACCATATTGGCGGGGATTGCTATGGAAGGTACGCTTGCCAAGGCAACTGCGATTATAAGTAGCCAGGTGCTCTTGATTCGTACGGATTGTTTTAAGTTATACCCAGTGGGGAATGATGAAACTGGCAATAAAGAAGTATTAGTTTTTTCCCCGTCGGGTAATAATCCAAGATCTTCAGGTTGTCGCCTGATTAGTAGTGCTAAAGGAACGCCAATAAGTATTGTGCATATTCCGTAAACCACCCATGCATCGCGCCATCCCAAAGAGCTTATAGTAATCGCCGCAATTAAGGGTAAAACAAGCGCAGCAAAGCCACCTCCAGTGGTTCCAATCGCCATAGCTAGAGGTCTCCTGTGCACGAACCATTTTGGAACTAACGCTGCTGCAATAATGTTCGTTTGTCCAACCCAGGCTATTCCTCCTACGATCCCATAAAGAACCATGAATTCCCAAGGATCTTCTACTCTCGATATGAGTATCAAGACAGCCCCACCCACTCCACTTGCAATCATGCTAAGTATCATCGCTCCGTTACGCTTGTCCATAAATCTACCGATTAATGGGACACCAGCAGCGGATATTAATACTCGTATTGTTACGGCTCCAAAAATGTCTGAACGTTCCCAGTGAAGGAGTTCACTAGTCATCGGTCCTACAAAAACACTGAGTGCCCACAACTGTATACCCACTTGAACAAAGTGAGTAATAAACGAAACTGCAACGATAACCCACCCGTAGAAGATAGGTAATCGAGCTTCCCATGGCCTGATGGTTTTAGGGTATTTCAGTACTAAATCCTATCCTTATGATTGTTATCCAAATAAGTCTTTTTTATCAATATTACCGAAACCAGGGAGAGTAATGTCAGAGTAAAAATCGGAACCATAGTTTCGGGTCTTAACTACTACGGGCATTGGAATTGCATGCCCGAACATTAAGGATTGCTGCATTGATTCTAATCGGGACAAAATATTACGTAGATTTCTCGATCCTGCAGCAGCAGTAAGAACGGCATCAATATCACGATCATTATCTAATTGGCATACGATTCGAGTTCCTATTTGGCTGAGAATTTCCTCGTCTATACCTGAGGGGCGCTGATCCACAACCAATAGAGTTACTCGGTACTTTCGCATTTCTCGAGCAATTGTTCCAAAAATAGTATGGCTTGCGACACCAGAGTTAAGGAATCGGTGGGCTTCTTCGATAGTAATCACAAGTGGGCGTGGAAGATCTGTATTCCCGGCTAGAGCTGCCTCTGTTTTCTTTCTGTACTCTTCATGAATCCGGCGAGTAATGAGATTGGCTACAAGAATATATGCACTTTCGTTGTCGCCATGCTTGCCAAACTCCAACACTACATGTCGGTTATCCATGAGATTTTCTAAGATACTAGTGGTAATTCCTTTCCCAATTGACCTTTCTGCCATAAATGAGAATCGCTTTAAGCGAGATAAGTTCCTTCGAAGAGCTTCTAAGGTATTGGTATTTTCTCGTAAATGATCTGCTAAATCATTTAACTCCTCTTTGGTCAACTCTAAAAATTTTAAGATCCAGGGAATGGTATCTTTTTTGAAATAGTCGGCTAGTGCATAGCAAGATTGGATTCCTAATTCAGTAATGTTTAGAGTGCTCGCTAGAATGGCTATATCCTCGGGTTCAATTTCATCAAATCCAATTTGAGCCTCATTATCGTATTTGATTCCACGGATATCAGCTGATTCCTTATCAAGCGTAAATATTGTGACGCGACTGCCAAACAATTGTTTGAGACCTTTTGCGGAGTATCCGTTTTCGGTGGAGGATTCCCAGCCGTATTCGTTGTGCATGTCAAAAATCAGATTCGTTGCAACCTGACGTTGGAGTATTCCGGAAAGTAAAATTCTAGTTAAAAAACTCTTACCAGTTCCACTTTTTCCAAATACCGCATTGGAGCGTTTTACGAAATCCTCTAGATTTAAGCACACTCGTGCATCCTCCATGTCTAAAGGACTTCCAATCCATATGTGCTTATGATCTTCACTTCCAAATACTGCGGCTACATCTTCATTTGATGCACGAAATACGGGTGAGAAGTGAGGAGGTAGAGATTTTGCAGGTTGCGGGACTTGATGTTCTTCACTGATGTTAAGGCTAGGTGTAATTGTTGCGAGTGAATAAACTGTTGTGTCAGAAAGGACTTTGCTTAATCCGGGAATATTGGTTGAGATGTGTGATGAAAATTTACTATCGGTCGCGTCTAGTCGAAGATCGGTAACAGTTCCAAAAAATTTACTATTAATCCCGCTTATAGTGACAAAAGTCCCTATTTTTGTTTGTTCAATGTTCAGGCTTTCTGAAAATCGTACATCTAGTCCTTGTGAAATAGAGCCCCCAATTATTAAACCTAATTGATTTGCATGTTGATTTGATTTATTCATAACAAATCATCCATAGGTAGTCGCTTGATAATTGATCCAACGCGAGATAAATCCGAAGGAAGTTGGCAAGCTATTGATTGTGTCGCTTTCAGCAAAAAGGATGAAGGATCTTCGGACACTTGCAGTGCGTGCTTGATAGTTGCCGCGACTACATCGTCGATAGTTGGGATATTTTTTCGTAGGAGCAATGCAAGGAAGTCGATGTGCTCAATGAATTTGCGAATTTCATCAGGCGTGCATCTATAGATGAAACTATGGATTCTTGGAGGTAATGGTGGGAGGTACTGATTTATTTTGGCGTTTTCCTCGAAACCAATAATAATCACGCTGATTGTGGTACGCATTAGTTGATCTAATTGAGGGTGGTCTTGGTAAATTTCTTCTTCATTACTGACGTTATGACCTCGTGCAATCACCCCTCGACTGGGATCAATTGCACCCGTATAAATGCCATCTATAATTCCAAATATAGAATCCCCTATTTTAACCAAGCTTCCCAAGGCAGGTGAATCGTAAAGAGAATGACATTGCCCAGTTAGGTGTTCGATTGAAGATTCAATTACCTCACCAAAGCGCACACTATCCTGAATTGATTCCATAGTAACGATTTTCGATTAAGACTTAATGAAGTCGCAAGAGGGAATAGGTACATGTGATAGGGTTATTGGTACCATAGTCTTTAATCCAAAACTTGAGTTCGCTGAAAGAAGAGCATTGTCTTGAAAGGGACGAGTTCATTACAAATAAAAATCTGCCTAATTGTAATATGGTTGTTTTATTTGTAGTTTGTAGGAGAGAAGATTAGAAGCATTTAGTAATATATTTTTCTACTATGGCTCGGGTGGTCCAATGAATCAACAAGAAGCTCCTCACTTTACTAGAGAATGGCTTATCAGTGCGTTAAGTTATGTGAGGAATGACTTTGAAGCTACTATTACTAATCATGTAACTGATCAACGTTCTCGAGTTAGATTAAATACAGCAAAAGAGTTAGGCCTAGGCTCGATTGCGAATGATGTAATTTCAGCTATTGATCAGGCTATTAGTGATGCTAAAACCCTCGAATGGCCAGGGGGAATAGAGATACGTTATGTTGCATTACTTGGGGCAATTAAATCTTTGGCAAGTGCAAGTACCGCGCTTCAACCGAATACACCTGAGTTGCCTCATTTGAATTATCTGACGAACTTAATGTCTAAAGCTGAGCTTTTAGCAGCATCCAATTATCGTAAGCGGTTAGCTAGAAAACTCATTGGCTTATATGTGATTGTAGACCCTGAACTAACAGCTGAAAGAGACGTTCGATGGATTATAGAGCAATCAATTAGAGGTGGAGCTAGCGTAATCCAGCTTCGTGTGAAGAATCAAAATAAAGGTGATTGGATCGAATTAGCATTGGAAATTGAGCGAATTTGTACCTCTGAAGAAGTAATTTTTATTGTCAATGATCATAGTGACTTGGCGGTAGCGTCAAATTCACATGGAGTTCATCTAGGGCAAAATGACTTACCTTTAGGTAGTGCACGAGAAGTATTGAGGCCGTGGCAATTAATTGGAACTTCTAATGCTTTAATTTCAGAAGCTCAAGCATCATATAATAATGGTTCGGACTATCTTGCGGTGGGAAGAATCTTTCCGACTACTTCCAAAGAAAACACTAGGCCTGCGGGAATAGAGACCTTGAGTGCGATTCGGGAAATAATTCCCGCAGATGGGCCTCCTCTTATTGCAATAGGAGGTATTAACTTGGGGAATATAAAGCAAGTTACAACTACGGGGGTTAATGGAATTTGCGTTATTTCAGCAGTTACTTTAGCTAAGAACCCTCAAGAGGCTGCCCAACGAATCCTAGACGCAATGAATAATTAGGCGAATAAGCTTTTTGCTGCGATATTTGCAGCGGACAATAATCCGTTAGGCCAAAGTCCTAAAACTAGTATCGATATTGACGTAATAGAGAGTGCCGCCATGTTGGAACGGGATGTTTTTATAATGGTCTCATCAGTGGCTTCGCGCAGGTACATTATTCGTATAATGGACATATAGTAGTAAGCAGAAATCACAGAGTTGATAACAGCTAATACGGCGAGCCACACTAAGCCTGAATTAACAGCAGCATTGAATAGGAAAAGTTTTCCTGTGAATCCTACAGTGGGTGGTATCCCTATTAAACTGACTAGCGATAAACTGAGCATAAGTGCTAGCAAAGGCGAGCGTTTACTCATACCTGCAAGTGAAGCAATCTGTCCGTTACCGGTTTTAGAGATGATTCCTAAAGCTACAAAAAATGCAGTGAGCGTCATCGTCGCGTAACCACAAAGGTAGAAAAGGACGCTGGTTATTCCAAGATAAGAATCTTCACCCACCAGGGGCGAAATTGTTGTAACTGCAGCGATTCCAATAAGCATGTAGCCTGCGTGGGCAATCGTACTGTATCCCAAGAGTCGTTTTATGGATTTTTGCTGTATTGCAATAAAATTACCTACTGTCATGGTGATCACTGATAAGACAGCAAACATGATTGACCAATCAAAATTTATGTCTCCAAAGGCCATGTAGAAAACCCTAAGGATTACAGCGAAGGAAGCGGCTTTACTTGCGATAGATAAGAATGCTCCAACCGGGACTGGTGCCCCTTCGTAAACATCTGGTGTCCACATATGGAAGGGAACGATGGAGAGCTTAAAACCAAAACCCGCAGTAATTAGCACTATCGCAGTTGCTATGCCTATATTGGAAGCCATAGATGTGGAATTAATAATAATTTGAGCTATAGTCGGTTCGGTAATGCTTATGATTCGCATTGTTCCGGTAAGCCCATAAAGGAATGCAAATCCGTATATTAATATTGCAGAAGATATGGCAGAGAGGACAAGAAATTTTAAGGCAGCCTCTAAGGATTTATTCGACTTACCAAATGCTATCAGTGCGACTAGTGGTAGCGAGGCTAGTTCTAGGGATAGGTAAATAGTGATTAAATCAGCTGAACTTCCCAATAGCATTAGGCCTGCAGATGAAAATAATAATAACGCAGTGAATTCTGATCGGTTTTCACGAAATTGCTTCGCGTAGCTAGAATTTGTGACAGATTGTTTCGAGTAATCAGAGCATGAGAGAAGGACTAGTCCGAGTACTACAAGAATGAGTAGTTTGAAAAATAGAGCAAAATGGTCTGTAACCAAGGAACTATGAAAAGCAAAATAATCACCATTCATGCTGAGTTGATTCCAAAGGAATAAGGTTGCGCATATAGGGAAAAATAATCCTAAAATCCCCAACGTTTGGCCCAAAGCTTTCTTGGGGAAAATTAGATCAATGAATAACACGCAGCTAGCTAGCAGAATTAGTGCAAGTTCTGGGGAGATGGCAATTAAATCAGTAGTTTCAATACCCATTAAAAGGTGAACCTTTCGAAAATAGGAGCGATGCCTGCTTCAAATACATTGGTTAGAATTGCAGGGTAAATCCCTACAATAAATATAGGTAGAGTGAGGATTAGCATTGTTGAGATATCAACTAAATTTGCGTCTTTGAGGTACCCCCAGTTATTTCCTAAAGGTCCAAAAAAGACACGTTGTGCTGTCCATAAAATATACCCTGCGGCTAGCACTACTCCAGTGACAGTTAGAATAGTAGCGACTTGGTATGCAGGAAACACGCCTATGAAAATTAAAACTTCTGCTACAAAACCGCTAGTTAAAGGAAGCCCTAGAGATGCCAACCCAGCAATCATGAATCCAACAGCTATTATAGGTATTTTTGTGGCTAATCCGCTCATGTCTGAAATATTACGAGTATGAGTACGCTCATAGACTAACCCAACGATTACGAATAAGAGCCCAGTTATAGTACCGTGAGTGAATAGCTGCAAGGCTGCACCGTTAAGGCCTGCAGCGCTTATCGTATCCGAGGAAGCACCAACTGAGGCAAGCCCCAAAATGACAAATCCCATATGACTAACGCTACTGTAAGCAACAAGTCGTTTAAGGTCGTTTTGTCGCATTACGATGAAAGCGCCGTATAACACATTGATCACTGCAAGGGTAGCTAAGATGGGAGCAAATGAGATCAATTCAGTTGGAAATAATCCCGCATTAATTCTTAACAAGCCGTAGCCCCCCATTTTGAGTAAAACCCCGGCTAACATAACGCTAACTGCAGTTGGTGCGTCAGTATGGGCATCTGGCAGCCAAGTATGAAAAGGGAAAATAGGTAACTTCACTGCAAAGGCTATGAAAAATCCCGTAAATACCAAAGATGATGGGACAAGTAGGTTCATCAGGTCCTTATGAACTAGAGCTGTCAGGTCGAAGGTACGTTCTAATTCCGGAGCAGAAAAATAAAGAACAAGAATTGCCGCAAACATGAAGGCAGAGCCCAAGAAAGTGAAGATAATGAATTTCATTGCAGAATATTCACGCCGGCCAGTGCCCCATGTAGATATTAGGAAGAACATGGGAATCAGTTCTAGTTCCCAAAAAATAAAAAAGAGTATTAAATCAAGTGATACAAAAACTCCCATTACCGCACTTTGAAGAATTAACAACCACATGAAGTAGGTATGGATTTTTTCAGAAACATTCCATGAAATTAGAACCGCAGATAATCCTAAAATACCATTTAATAGGACAAGCGGGGCACTTAGTCCGTCGATGCCAACCAAGTATTCAATGTTGAATGCCTCGATCCAAGTGAACCTCTGGACAAATTGATATCCTCCAATTCCAGTGTCGTAGCTGAAAAAGACAATTGCAGAAAGCATAAAAGTTACTACAGATGTTAGAAGTGCAATCAATCTTGTAGTTTGGTCATTCCCGCGGAGAATTATTAAAGCTAATGCTCCTAATGCAGGTGTAAATGTGATGAGACTAAGCATATTTTTATTGCAATTGGAAGAATAGTAAGATGATCACTACTCCTATTGAAACTCCTAATCCATAAACTTGCGTCTGTCCAGTTTGGAGTTGCGCGAGCGCTTTCCCACTGTTGCGTCCGACCCATCCAAGGCAATTAACACTGCCATCAATGATCCATTTGTCGAGTAGGTTCGAAAAATTGAATATACCTTTATATAGAATTGTTTTGACAATTAGATTTTCATACAGGTAATCCATATAAAAACGTTGTGACAATAGTTTATTTGAGAACACTCCGAGTATAGACGGATTTATTAACTCAGAAAGTCCCTTTCGGTAAAGGGTAATTGCATAAATGATTCCCGCAGTGGCTGTAAAAGTAGATATAAGCGCAATCCATATGTTGAAGAGAGGAGCTTTTTCATGCAAGAAATGAGCAAACCAGTGCGCTTCGATAAATCCTAAATCAATAATGGAATTTGCAAGGAAGCCGGAGCAAATAGCGAAGATCGCCAAAATACCCATGGGTATGATCATTACCTTAGGGGATTCGTGGTGATGCACATGAAGGTCGGCTTCATCTGGGATGCGGTCACTTTGAGGCACTGAATTGATACCTCCGCGGAAATCGCCATGGAAGGTCATCAGAATTAAGCGAGTGATGTAAAAAGCGGTCAAAAATGCTGCAGCTAAAGCTAAGAAAAAAACAATACTACCTACGGAACTGGGGTCTGAAAAAGCTGAAGAGAGAACTTCGTCTTTTGACCAAAATCCGGCCAGAGGGAAAATCCCTGCTAAGCTTAAACTCGCTATTAGTGTAGTTAAGTAGGTTATTGGCATCCACTTACGAATGCCACCCATGTATCGCATGTCAAATGTGTGGACAGAATGATGAACTGACCCTGCTCCTAAGAAAAGGAGGCATTTAAAGAATGCATGGTTGAATAGGTGGAACATTGCTACTCCAGGAGCGCCTATTCCGAGTGCTAGGAACATATAGCCAAGTTGACTTACAGTAGAAAAAGCTAAAACCCGCTTTATATCATGTGCGACCAATCCCATTAATGCAGCAAAAACTGCAGTAAATCCTCCAATCAGTGCAACTGTATTCATGGCTGTAGTACTTACTGAAAATAAATCAAATAGGCGAGCCACAAGAAAAACACCTGCAGCAACCATGGTTGCTGCGTGAATTAATGAGCTTACCGGAGTGGGCCCTTCCATAGCATCTGGTAGCCACGTGTGTAAAGGGAATTGTGCCGATTTACCAACGGCTCCAGCAAAAAGACCAAGTGCAACTAAAGTTGCCACTCCTGATCCTAGCAATGGTGCCGCTTCACTGATAGCTGGGATTTCAAGTGGATTCAGACCACGTTGAATGAATTCAAATCGGTTAAAGAAAAGATACAGGATTCCAATCATGAAACCGAAATCCCCTATACGAGTAATGATAAATGCTTTTTTGGCAGCAGCAGCAGCAGCCGGTCGATGGAACCAGAACCCGATTAGTAAGTAAGAAAATAGGCCAACAAGCTCCCAGAAAACAAACATTTGTAATAAATTGTAGGCAAGTACAAGTCCTAGCATTGATGCGGTGAAAAATGAGAGGTAGCAGAAGTATCTAGGGTAATCGCGCCATTGATCTTGCAAAGAATTTGTATCTTTTCGCATATATCCTAGTGAGTATATTTGGACGAGCATACTTACACCTGATACAACCGCAGTCATGATTGCAGATAGCGGATCGAGTAGAATGCCAATCGTCATTTCAAAAGAGGTATTGCTGCCCTTTTCTCCAATCACGAACCAGCTATGAGGAGAAAATTCTAGATACGAGTGTTCTAAAAGTGATGTGATTGCAATCAGGCTTAATAAAAATGCAATTGCTACACCTGCAATCCCTAATAAGCCAGAAAATTTCCAAAGCTTGGGGCTCCAGGGCCTGAGCACAAAAATAATCGTGAGTCCTGCAAAAAAAGGAGCACCTATTATCAGCCATGCCAAAGTTTCAGAAAACATTTAAAGTTTCCTCATAATTTCGTCAGCTACATGTTCTCTTCCCCGAGGGACCATCACACGGAAACTAGAGAATTCACTATGTTCAAGAATGCCGCTATCTGGAAGAAGGCGAACGGGAAGTCCTTCTCCCTCTAGAATTTCTTTCCATGTTTCAGCGATCATTAAGTTAGGAGCTTTTTTGTAATCTACCCACATCGGATTAGCCTTTCATTAAACTCAGATTAGTAATTTCAGATGTTTCATTTCTCCGAGCAATCGCAATGATCAATGCTAATCCTAGAGCGACTTCAGCTGCAGCAATAACAATAACGAATACAGCGAAAGTTTGGCCACTAAGTAAGAGATGTTCAGGGGATAGTGATGTTGAGGGTATTCGGTAAGACGCAGGTATGGTGTATCGGGAAAAAGCTACAAGAGCGAGATTGGCTGCATTGAACATTATTTCCGCAGACATAAGAATCGAAATGATATGCTTTCTCGATAGAACGCCATAAAGCCCGATGACGAATAAGATCGCGGATATTATTAATAATCGTTCAAGCATTAGTCGTCCCTCACCAAAGAAAGTGCTCCAACAATTGCTGCTAAAAGTACAATCCCTGCAATTTCAAACGCTAATACAAACTCGTTCAGAAGTAATTTCCCGATATAAGTGGGAGAGTTTATAAAGACATTAACTATGGGATCGGGCAGATCATTGGGTAGTATGTCCCATTGTGCTTGAATAATACTGTATGTCAGTATGCTTAAAATCGAAGCTGTAGAGAATAGGGCTATTATTTGTAGATGGTTTCCTTGATTTCCTTGGTTAACATTTTGAGTCATCATAATTGCAAAAATTATTAGTACTGTAATACCGCCCCCGTAAATTAAGACTTGCACAATTGCCAAAAACTCGGCATTGATCATTGCAAAAATACCTGCAACTCCGACGAAGCTGAGAAGTAGCATTAATGCAGAACGGAAAACACTCTTTAAATAAATGACAAGGATTGCTGAGCTAATACTTAATGTAGCTAGAATCCAAAAAACAATTTCTGAAAAAGTATTGTCTAGCATCAATTAATTATCTTCACTTTCGTAAGTGCCTGAGGAGGTTGCTCGATGATCGTACTCGTCAGGGATTTGCGCAGGCCGTTTGGGATGCCAGAAGAATGGCTCTCTGCCTGCTTCGCTCCAGTCAAGTGATTGTTCTTGGTATGGATCGAATTCGATACGCTCTAATTGAGGTCTGAACCAAGTGCTAGGGTGTTTTGCCCGCTCTTTGAGTGTATCAATATTGAGTACAAGTTCTTCTCGAGTAAGCTTTGCAGCTTCAAATCCGGTTCCCATGTGTAAAGCATCGTAAGGGCATGCTTCAACACAGAGCCCGCAGTACATACAACGTGCCTGATCAATATCGAATACTTCTACTTTGTAGCTTCCTCCATCTTGGTCATTGCCTCCATTAGGATCGGTTACGATACGAATTATTCCTAGAGGACAATATTTGGCGCAACTAGCACAACCGGTACATCGTTGTTCGTACCAGCTAAATTCTTGCCCACGAAATCGTGAGTGTTGGGGGATTTTTTTTTCGGGATATTGGATTGTGAATGGTGTTCGAATTAAATTTCGAAGTGTCACCCCGAGCCCTTTTATTATTCCAATCCCATACATTAGCTCTTCTCCCGCATATAGACTTGACTGGGTGGAACAGATTTTAGAGAAATAAATTTACTCCATATTAAAGCAGCAGGAATTGTAAGCCCCCAGTTGATCAATGACATAATAATAAGTTCATTTGTACCGCGGTTTGGCCAAAGTATTACCTCAATTGCAAGAAGTAATACGTTTAGTAAGCTTAACGGGAATAAATATTTCCATGCAATCGCGAGAATTTGATCTAGTCGGTATCGAGGTAGGGTCGCGCGAATCCATATAGCAACGAATACAAAGAGACCAATTTTCACAAGAAACCAAATATAGGAAGGTAGTATTGCCCACTGCCAGCCTTGGAGGAAGAGTACCGCAAAAATTGCCCCGGCAACGACGGTGTTGGTGAATTCTGCAAGCATGAAAATGCCATATTTCATGCCACTGTATTCTGTCATATACCCTGAGACTAATTCAGATTCAGCTTCAGTTACATCAAATGGGGCACGATTTAGTTCAGCCGATATTGCCGTAAGGAAAATAAATGCTCCAAGAGGTGTAACGAGCAAAAATGGAATAGATTGGGCTTCTACGATATCGATGGTGGACATTGACTGAGCGAGTACAGTAATTCCTAAAAGTGACATTACTAGAGGGATTTCATAGCTTACTAGCATTGCAATTGCTCGCATACTACCAAACAATGAGAAAGGATTATTAGAAGCATATCCGGCCATCATCACTGAAATTGTAGAAATGCTGCTTACCGCAGCAATATAAAGCACTGCAACATTGATATTAACAAGCCACGAATTTTCCCCAAAAGGGATCACTGCAAGAACAAGCAGGGTTGGAGCAAGCATAAGCACTGGGGCTATTGTAAAGACAACCTTGTCAGCTCCATTGGCAATAATATCTTCTTTAGTGAGAAGTTTTATCGCATCTGCGATTGGCTGCAGGATACCAAAAGGACCTGCCCTGTTTGGTCCTAGCCTGCCTTGAAATCGCCCAAGTAATCTTCTTTCAAACCACGTATATAAAGTTCCAAGGAGCAAAGTTGTATTGGTAATAAGGAGGATTATAGAGAACCCTGCGACAAAATAAGCAAGCCAAGACCACTCGTCCCCTAAATGATTTGAGATAAGGGAATAGATACTGCTGTAGAGGGAATTCGTTGCAAGAGTCTCACCCATATTAGCGATCAACCTCGCCCATGTTAAAATCTAAGCTTCCGAGAGTGACAATTGCATCAGCCAATTTCCAGCCAACAAGCATCTCTTTGAATAATGTCAGACTTAAAAAAGATGGCGCCCTCACATGGCAACGATATGGGGCGATACTGCCATCACTTACTAAGTAAAACCCCAATTCCCCTTTCGGGGCTTCTATAGGAACATACGATTCTCCAGGACTTGGCCGGAAAAGCATTGCTGGGGTAGATCGGACAGGTCCGGGTTCAATTTGTTTACAACATTGCTCAATGATTGAAAGTGACTCTCTGACTTCTTGCATCCTGACCCAAAACCTATCGTAGTTGTCACCAGTCTCAGCGGTTGGGATTTTGAAATTTACTCGATCATAGGCATCGTATGGAAGTTCTTTTCGCCAGTCCCAATTTATGCCTGATGCCCTTAGAATGGGTCCAGTAAAGGACGCGTCGAGGGCGTCTTCTTTGTTGAGAATCGCAACCCCTTTAGTTCGCGATAATACAATTTCACTGTCAAAGACTAAAGCATACATTTCGTCTGCTAATGAGGGCATATCGTCCAGGAATTTCCTAAGCGCAACCCAAAACTCAGGCGGGGTATCTTGGAATACGCCACCAATACGCATGTAAGAGAGCGTTATACGTGCCCCGCACAGCATTTCAAACATTTCGAGAATACGTTCACGTTCCCTGAAGGCGTACATTAACGCTGTTCCACCAAACACCCCAAGTTCTGCAAGAAAAAACCCGACACCAATCAAGTGGCTCGCAATTCGCTGTAGTTCAGCGGTGATGACTCGTAGATACTTGCCCCTATCAGGTACATCTATACCTAATAACTGTTCGCAAGAAAGTACGTAAGCTTGATTGTTAGTCATAGAGGAAACGTAATCAAGCCGATCTGTTAATGTGATTACCTGTGTATATTGTCGTTCTTCAGCAAGTTTTTCAGTTCCTCTATGCAGGTAACCAATAATAGGTTCTGCATCAAGGATATTTTCTCCATCAAATGTTAGCTTCATCCTGAATACCCCATGAGTACTAGGATGATGTGGGCCGACGTTGACGACAATTGGTTCAGAGGGTATTGTCATTCATCCTCCATGCGGCCATGTATATGGTAGTGGTGGCTCTAGATAATCACGTCGTAAAGCGTGACCTTTGAAGCCTTCCCAAGTAAGAATCCTCGAAAGATTTGGATGATCACTGAAAGTGATACCAAGCAAGTCCCATACTTCGCGCTCTTGTAAGGTAGCACCTTTCCAGATTTTATTTACACTTGGGACAATTAGTTCCCCCCTGCCATATACCCGTACTTTTAATACGGTCATTCTTTTGTGGGTAAGAGACGTTAGATGGTAAACAACGTCAAAAAACTCTATGTAGTCTACGGCTGTCAGCGAGTTGAGGAGTTTGTAATCTTGGAGCGGATCATTTTTAAGGTAATTACAAATTTGTACTAATGATTCCGCTTTGACCCATACGCCGCTATTGTCGCTTTTCACCAGGGATTCGGGAAGGAACTTTCTAAGAGATTCTTCCAAATGCTGAACTGACATATGAAAAGTCATGGGCGATGCACACCTGCTGCATGACTTCGGATGCTGTATTTTTTAATCTTGTCATGTAATTGCATTATTCCGTAAAGCAGGGCATCTGGCCTCGGAGGGCATCCTGGGACGTAGACATCAACAGGGACGATATGATTTACCCCAGGGACTACACTGTAACCCTGATAATAAGGTCCCCCACTTGTAGCACAGACACCCATCGCAATTACCCATTTGGGCTCTGCCATTTGGTCATAAATTCTTCGTACTGCGGGAGCCATTTTCCAAGTAAGAGTACCGGAAACAATGAGTAAGTCTGCCTGACGAGGCGTAGCACGCATAGCTTCCATTCCAAAACGTGATATATCAAAACGAGACATAGCAGATGCAATCATTTCGAACACACAGCATGCTAAACCGAATGCTGCAGGCCAAGTTGCGCTACGTCTACTCCAATTTAGTAATGCATCAATTGAGGTAACCGCTATATTCCCCTTCAGGTTTTCAGGAACATAGATTGACGGACTAGGGAAAGCCTCTTGAGCACTCCATTTTAATTGTTCAATAGACTCGCCTTCAATGCGCTCAGTGTCCCAACCTTCAACTGAAAGCGATGACTGCTGACCATAAGGTGAGATAATTTCGTTATTAGTTGGCTGAAATGGGTTAACCATGCCTAAAATAGATTCCTACAGCACTAGTAATGACTAATTTGATCCTATTCGAAGTATTCGAAGCATAGCATATGCCTAGACTAAGTGAAATGTGGCACAATCATTTTTTACTCTGATAATCTTTAGAAGGAGAGATACATGTCCTTAGTAAAAAAATTAGAGCTTATTGGTTCGAATTCGATTTTAGAGTTTTCCCAGAAACATGAATTACGAGAGCAAGTCATTAAAGCTTCACGTGAAGTAATTAGGAATTCAGCGAATTCAATAAGAGCAGTACACAGGAATGATCTATCTAAGGCAGAAAGCTTAATTAATTTAGCCCGTGAACAAGTTATTGAAACGAAAGTAATTCTCAAAAACTACCCAGAATTGTATTTTACGGGTTACACATTGGATGCTCAAAAAGAATACGCAGAAGCTTGTTTTGTTTATGCGGTAATTGCTAATCAGGAGTTACCATTACCAGAGTATTTACAGATTGAAACAGCTTCTTATTTGAATGGTTTAGCAGAAGGGGCAAGTGAGCTCCGAAGGTATATTTTAGATTCTTTGAGAAAAGAAGAAGTCTCGCGGACAGAAGAATTAATGGAGTGCATGGATGAAGTTTATAATGTGCTTGTATCGATTGATTTCCCTGATGCCTTAACATCAGGATTGCGTCGTACTACTGATCAACTGCGCGGGGTACTAGAAAGAACCCGAGGGGATCTAACAATGACCCTCAGGCAAAGGCGATTGGAAAAATTGTTAGGATCTAAGGAATAATTATTGAGTAATAGCCTTGAAATTGTCGGCCTGTGATATGTCAGAAGTAATTCATTTTCAGTAAAATCCATTAGTCTAAACAAAAACAAAAATTAATAAACGAATTAATAGATTGATTTCTATTTCGTAAGGAGGCAGATATGGACGGACTAAGTTTGGCAATTGTAGCCGGAGTTTTATCTCTGGTTTTTGCGACATACCTTGCAAATCGTGTTTTAAACGCAGATGAAGGCACTGAAAGGATGAAAGAAATTGGTGCTGCAATTCAAGAAGGGGCCAACGCTTTTTTAAAACGAGAATACACGGTATTAGCTGGCTTTGTGTTGATAGTGTTTGCAGTGCTGTTAGCATTGGGTTATCTCCGAGAAGAACAAAGTCCTGAAACGGCGATTGCCTACTTAGTTGGAGCGGTGGCTTCTGCTCTTACCGGATTTGTTGGAATGCGAATAGCTGTTAAGTCTAATATGAGAACGGCTGCGGCCGCGCGGGAAGGTTTAAATAAAGCATTGCGTGTAGCCTTTTCTAGTGGTGGCGTGATGGGAACAACGGTCGTTGGCATTGGCTTACTAGGTACAGCGATTTTATGGCTGGTTTTTGAAGATGCAGGAATAGTAGCAGGTTTCAGTTTTGGAGCTTCGAGTATCGCCTTATTTGCACGTGTTGGGGGAGGGATTTACACCAAGGCTGCTGACGTTGGAGGTGATTTAGCAGGTAAGGTTGAGGCTGGTATTCCCGAAGATGATCCTCGGAATGCCGCCGTTATTGCAGACAATGTTGGAGACAACGTTGGTGATGTTGCTGGTATGGGAGCTGATCTATTCGAATCTTATGTTGGATCGATAATTGCAGCTTTAGCACTTGCTGCAACGGCTACGGCATTTGTTACATCCGATGGGTCGATAGAGAATTTATATATTTTACCATTCTTAATTGCCTCGGTCGGAATAGTAGCTTCGATCCTGGGAACATTTATTGTTCGTACTGGTGAAACAGCTAACATAGGGAGCTTACTATGGTCTTTACGGAGAGGAATCTTTGCAGCCTCCATATTGGCACTTATTGGATCCTTCGGTGCAATTTATTGGTTATTGGAAATCGAATCATCGCTTGGCATTGATAAAGTATGGCAAATGTGGGGCGCAGTGGCTATTGGTCTTCTTGCGGGTGTAGTCATTGGGATCAGTACGGAATATTACACAAGCTATGAGTATAACCCTACTAAAGGTATTGCCTCTCGTTCAGTCACTGGCCCTGCAACAATTATTATTACCGGGTTTGCAACCGGAATGTTGAGTACTGTGATTCCGTTAGTTGTAATTGCAGGAGCAGTTTTAGGCGCCTACGAGTTGGCAGGTGTTTATGGTATTGCAATTGCTGCTGTTGGAATGCTTTCCACTTTAGGAATTACTCTTGCTACAGATGCTTATGGTCCTGTAGCAGATAACGCAGGGGCAATTGCCGAGCAGGCGCATCTTGATCCCGAAGTAAGAGAACGTACGGACGCCTTAGATTCTTTAGGGAATACTACTGCTGCAACAGGGAAAGGCTTTGCTATCGGTTCTGCTGTTTTAACATCATTAGCATTGATGGCTGCTTATGCAAAGGTTGTTAACTTAGAAGCAATTGATTTATTGGAAGTTTCTACCTTGGTAGGGCTGTTAATCGGAGCACTCATGCCATTTGTGTTTAGTGCGCTCACTATGGAAGCGGTAGGCCGTGCTGCTCAGGACATGGTTGAAGAAGTTCGAAGGCAATTCAATGAAATTGCTGGGTTACGTGAAGGTAAAGAGGGCGTACGAGCGGAGTATGCGAAGTGCGTTGATATCAGCACAAAAGGCGCATTGCGTGAGATGATTATACCTGGACTTCTTGCAGTGATTGTTCCGATTGTTGTGGGGCTAATTCCTTTTCTAGGAGCGGAAGCGGTAGGAGGCTTATTAATTGGTTCAATTGCAGCAGGTTCCCTTCTAGCTATAACGATGGCTAACGCTGGAGGCGCTTGGGATAATGCTAAGAAGTACATTGAAGCAGGAGCACATGGCGGGAAAGGTACTGATGAGCATTCTGCTGCAGTAGTAGGTGATACCGTAGGTGATCCGTTTAAAGATACTTCGGGGCCCTCACTTAATATTTTAATTAAATTAATGGCTATCGTAGCGGTGGTTTTTGGTAGTACATTTGTTTCATAAGATCATGGAATAATTATAAGTGGGCCACTAAATCTAGTGGCCCACTGTTGTTTAAGGAGCTAATTATGAACCTTGGTATTGCAGGGAAAAATGCACTAGTTACAGGTGGAACTAGAGGGATCGGATTTGCGATAGCAAAAGCTTTGGCTGACGAAAAAGTTAATGTTGCATTATGTTCACGTGACGAAAAAGAAGCTGTTTCAGTAGCTGCGCAAATAAGCTCAAGTACCGGAGTAAAGTGCATTGGGGTGCGTGCGGATACGGGTGTGAGTGAAGATATTAATGCTATGGTCGAGAATTCGAGTCATTACCTTGGAGGCATAGACATTTTAATTAATAATGCTGCAAGGGTTGGTGGTACAGGAGGTCCCGATACACTTGGCGCACTTAATGAGCAGATGCTTGAGGATGATTTCAAGGTAAAGATTATGGGATATCTTCGATGTGCTAAGGCAGTATTACCCAATATGGAAAATTCTGGATGGGGGCGAATAATAAATATGGATGGTATGGCTGCTCGTAATGCTGCTGGAATTAGTGGAGGGATGCGGAACGCTGCAGTTATGAATTTTACTAAAGTTATGTCAGAAGAAATTGGATCAAAGGGGATCACTGTCAATGCTGTTCACCCAGCAGTGAGCAAAACGGAAACATTGATACAAAGGCTCACGGATAATGCAAAAAGAGACGGAATTTCTGTGGAAGAAGCGGAAAGTAAAATTGCCAGTAATAACGCAATTAAACGCCTTGTTACTTCCGAAGAAATTGCTTCAGTTGTAGTGTTCCTATGCTCTGAACAGGCAGGTTGTATAACTGGCGAAGCGATTGCTCCCTCAGGAGGTAACTCAAGGAGTGTGTTCTACTGATCTAAGCATGTAGAATTAAGAACGGAGGGGATAAATGGTCCTCAGTGATCGTACTATACGGGAACAAATTGCAAGTGGACGAATAGTGATTCGCCCGCTCGGGGAGGGTTGTATTCAACCTGCAAGTGTTGATTTGCATTTGGATCGTAATATATTAGTCTTTCGAAATAATAAAATTCCGTATATAGATGTGCGGGCTAGTAGTGAACGTTTGACTGATATGGTCACTTTGGCTGATGACGATCCCTTTATGCTTCACCCTGGAGAATTTGTTTTAGGTAGTACGCTAGAGCATGTTGAAGTCCCATCGGATTTAGTAGCACGATTGGAAGGCAAAAGTTCACTGGGTAGAATTGGTCTGCTTATCCATTCGACGGCAGGGTATGTTGACCCAGGCTGGAAAGGTCATTTGACCTTGGAGTTGAGTAACGTTTCTAATTTCCCGATAACTCTCTACCATCGAATGAAGATAGGCCAGATTTCTTTCTTGGAACTGACTACTCCCGCCGACGTTCTTTATGGCTCAGCTGAACTAGGATCGAAGTATCAAGGGCAGCAAGATCCAACCCCGAGTAAAGTACACCTAGACTTTGGAGCAAACGACGCTGATTCTGAATGAAATTAATTCCTCTTCGTAGGAGGAACTGTATTGACTGATAATAGATATATGACTCGTGCAATTGAATTGGCACAAATGGCGGCAGGATTCACGAGTCCGAACCCTCCAGTTGGAGCAGTTTTGGTTAAAAACGACCAAATAATTGGGGAAGGGTTCACATTACCAGCAGGGCAAGACCATGCCGAAGTTGTTGCAATAAAGAGTGCAGCCTCCGGGACTTCCGGGTCAGAATTATATGTTACTTTGGAGCCATGCAATCATATTGGGAAAACACCTCCATGTACGGAGGCGATCATTGCAGCAGGTGTGGACAGAGTTAATATTGCTCTTATGGATCCGGCTCCGCACACGAGTGGACAAGGAGTGGAGCGCCTTAAATCTGCGGGAATTGAAGTTTCTCTCTTCCCCCCTACACAAAAAGTATTGGAGTTAGTTGAGGCATTCGCCAAGTATATAAATACAGGGATTCCTTTCGTGATCGCAAAATTTGCAATGAGCCTAGATGGCAAAATCGCTACTCGCTCTGGTGAGTCACAATGGATTTCTAATGAGCTTTCTAGGAATTACGCTCATACACTTCGTTCGAAATGTGATGCCATTATGGTTGGGATAGGGACGGTAATTAAAGATAATCCGAGATTGACTGCTAGAATGAAAGACTCTCAAACTACTAGATACCCTTTGCGAGTAATTCTAGATAGTTCTGGGCGTTTACCCGAATCTTCAGCCTTGCTCAGAGAGTATGGTCAAAACTTGGTGATTGTTTCGAGTGATGAGGCTGCAAATCGCATAAACTCAATGGGAGTTGATGTTCTTGTCGCCCCAAGTATAGAAGATGGGTTAGATATTGCATTTATACTCGAAGAATTAGGTAATCGAGGCATACTTTCCATTCTTGTTGAAGGAGGAGCAGGCGTTTTGGGGACAATATTTGAAAGACAGTTTGCTGATAAAGTTGTTGCATTTATTGCACCTAAAATAATAGGCGGTATAGACGCTCCGTCACCTGTGCAAGGCCAGGGCGTTAATCTTCTTGCAGAAGCAATAAATTTGGATAGAGTGCAGGTAACTGAATTAAATGGGGATATCATGATGGTCGGTTATAAATGAAGGTCAAGGCTGATGTTTACAGGAATAGTTGAAGAACTAGGAAAAGTTATTGAGAAAACCACTGCGCGTCTATGTGTACAGGCTGAAATAATTATTGACTCGTTGGAGGTTAGTGACTCAATTGCTGTCAATGGAGCTTGTCTCACGGTTGTTGAGAAAGGAATAAGAAGTTTCTGCGTAGATTTAAGCCAAGAGACACTTCAGCGAACTAATTTAGGGTTCTTAAAACCTGGGGAATTTGTAAACTTGGAACGGGCTCTAACGCCTTCATCAAGAATGGGTGGTCATATTGTGCAAGGTCACGTGGATACTTGTGGGAAAGTGATGGTATTGCCTAGAGATACACAAGAAAATACTTTACGAATAAGCCTACCTGATGAGTATTCTAGGTATGTTGTAGAGAAAGGATTTATAGCTATTGATGGTATCAGCCTGACTGTGGTATGTGCTGAAAAAAATGAATTTACCATTGCCGTAATACCGTATACCTTGCAGAATACAGTGCTAAAGAATAGAAAGCTTGGAGACGCAGTCAATATCGAGATAGATATTTTGGCAAAATATATTGAACGATTTACAGGTGATAAATAAGGTTAGAGTATGCCTAGAATTACAGTAGAGCAGGCTATAGAAGAGATTCGTGTAGGCAAAATGCTTATAGTGGTTGATGACGAAGATCGTGAAAATGAAGGAGATTTCGTAATTGCTGCTGATTGGATTAGCCCCGAAGCAATTAATTTGATGGCAACCCGTGGACGAGGTCTGATTTGCGTACCTATGATAGAAGAACGCTTGGTGGAATTGGATCTTCAGCCTATGGTGGCTCGCAACACATCGAAACATTCAACTGCGTTTACCGTTTCAGTCGATATAAATAATGGAGGTACGGGTATTTCCGCCTTTGATCGTGCCGAAACAGTAAAAGCTCTCATAAATGAAGGCACTACTTCTGCTGACTTAGCTAGACCAGGGCATATGTTTCCATTGCGTGCTCAAGGTGGCGGAGTTTTAGTTAGGGCAGGTCAAACTGAAGCAAGCGTGGATCTTGCGAAAATGGCTTCACTTTATCCTGCCGCCGTAATTTGTGAAATTATGAGCGAGAATGGAACTATGGCAAGGATGCCAGAGTTGGAGGAAATTTCGAATTCATTAGCAATTAATATAGTTACTGTTGCAGATATTATTGCTTATAGGCTGGAAAATGAACGATTAATTGAAAGAGTTGCTGAAGCGCGATTGCCGACTGATTATGGTGATGCAAGGGCGATCGCATACCGTTCTGAAGTAGATCATTCGGAGCACGTGGCTTTAGTTTTTGGTGATGTTGATACTGCGGATCCTTTGTTAGTTAGAGTACATAGTGAGTGTTTGACTGGAGATGTCTTCAGTAGTCTGCGCTGTGATTGTGGAGTACAAAGAGACATTGCAATTGACGCTATAGCAAAAGAAGGTAAAGGAGTTTTTCTTTATATGCGACAAGAGGGTCGCGGGATTGGCTTGCATAACAAAATTAAGGCATATGCACTTCAGGATGATGGTGCTGATACTGTAGAAGCAAACCAAGAGTTAGGGTTTGCTCCTGACCTAAGACATTATGGGGTCGGGGCACAAATTTTAGTTGATCTAGGTGTGCAAAATATGAGGTTAATGACTAATAACCCTAAAAAAATTGTTGGATTAGAAAGTTACGGGCTTAATATTACAGAGCGTGTTCCGATAGTTGTTGATAGTAACCCAGAGAATGATTTTTATCTCCAAACTAAGCAAAATAAGATGGGGCATTTGCTAGATTCTTGAGAACTATTAATATCAAACTATTCACTCGATTCCTCTTTTTACATACGGATGAGGGTTAAGTATCAAATGGCAAATGAAATTGCAGGAAACCTTGACGGCGGGAAATTACGCATAGGGTTGGTTGTTTCCCAGTTTAATGAGAGTATAACGGCTAGGTTAGTGACCGGCGCTCGTGAAGCGGCAAGCATTCATGGTGTTGCAGAAGGAAATTTAACGATATTCTATACCCCTGGGTCTTTTGAATTGCCTGCCGTTGCAAGCAAAATACTCGGGATTGCTCAATGGGATGCGATTGTTGCTTTGGGCTGTGTGATTCGAGGAGAGACAGCGCATTTTGATTTTGTGGCCTCTGAGGCTGCTCGTGGTTTAGCGGAAATTGCTAGAAAATTTGCAACGCCAGTAATTTTTGGTGTTTTAACTACGGAAAATATGGATCAGGCCTTAGCTCGATCAGGGGGGGCTCTAGGGAATAAAGGCTTTGATTCAATGGAAAGCGCAATAAAAATGGCATCTTTATACCGTCAAATTGATGCCTTTTCTACTTCAAATAAAGAGCAGAGGGAAAAATGACACTGCAAGATCAGCTAAATGATGATTTAAAAACTGCTATGAGGAGCCAAGATACTCTTACTAAAGATACTATTCGGCTGATGAGAGCTGCCATAAAAAATGCCGAGATTGAAAAAAGGAATGAACTTTCGGAAGAAGCAGTAATTGAAGTTTTGTCTAAAATGGCAAAGCAATACAGGGATAGTATTACCACCTACACGGATAACGGGCGTGAAGATTTAGCTAAAAAAGAAAAGGATGAGTTAGAAGTTCTGATACGTTATTTACCTGCCCAACTTTCAGAATCTGAACTGAAAGACTTGATCAGTAAATCCATTGCTCAGACGGGGGCTATAGGAATGCAGGATCGAGGTAAAGTAATGGCTCTGGTGATGCCTCAAGTTAAAGGCCGAGCAGACGGCAGCGTAATTAACAGTATTGTTGGCGAATTATTGAGTTGATTCATCATGAGTACGAAATTTGGAGTAATAGTTTTTCCCGGAACTTGGTCTGAAGGTGATTGGCTGCATGCATTAACTGGCATAATGGGTTTCGATGCAGAATATATCTTCCATAAGCAAACCGATATATCTAATTTTGATTGCTTAGTTATTCCAGGAGGGTTTTCATATGGGGATTACCTTCGTCCTGGCGCTATTGCTAGATTCTCTCCTGTTATGGGGTCGATCATTGAATTTGCTAACTCAGGGGGACCGGTCATAGGCAGTTGCAATGGATTTCAGATTTTATGTGAAGCCGGATTGCTTCCTGGTGCTCTTATTAGAAACGAGAGCTTAGAGTTTCGTTGCCAGAAACAACATTTAATAATTGAGAATAATAATTCACCTTTTATGGCAGGCTTAAATCAGGGAGAGGTTATTTCACTACCTATTTCACATGGTGACGGGAATTATTTTGTAGATGATGTGACGCTAGCGGATATGGAATTTCGCGGCCAAATTGCGCTTAAATATTGCGACGCTGAGGGAAAGATTGCAGAAACTGTTAATCCCAATGGATCTGTTTCTAATATAGCTGGGGTCACGAATGAATTAGGTAATGTGCTCGGACTGATGCCTCATCCTGAGCGTGTGGTGGAACAAATTTTAGGAGGCGTAGACGGGATAAAAATCTTACAGTCTGTAGACCATTTTTTAAGTAGGAAATTATTGAATGAATGATTTGCAGGAAATACTTGAGCAAATTGCGCTTACTGAAAACGAATACAATCTGATTGTTCAGAAAATCGAACGAGCACCGAATCTTGTTGAGCTTGGATTGTTTGGTGCTTTATGGAGTGAGCATTGTGGTTACAAGCACTCCAAGTCTTTGCTAAAGACTTTCCCGAATGACAGCGATGCAGTAAGAATTAAGGCTGGCGAGGAAAACGCAGGAGTTGTTGATATAGGTGATGGCTTGGGCCTTGTTTTTAAGATCGAATCTCATAATCATCCTTCTGCGGTAGAGCCATACCAAGGAGCTGCTACGGGTATAGGTGGAATTGTAAGAGATATTTTAGCTATGGGAGCTAGACCAATAGCCCTATTGAATTCTTTGCGATTTGGCGAGTTGGATAATCCTCACAATCAGCATTTATTTAACGGAGTGGTGGCAGGAATTTCTGGTTACGGAAATTGCATAGGAGTGCCTAATGTGGGAGGAGAAGTAGTTTTTTCTTCATCATATGATGGTAATCCTCTAGTGAATGCGATGTGTATGGGATTGTTATCAATGGACCATTTGATGCGTTCAGCTGCCACCAATCCAGGTTCGCTTCTAATGATTGTTGGATCCGCAACTGGCCGAGATGGGATCCATGGGGCTTCAGGTTTAGCATCAAGGTCATTTGATGACAAACGAGAAATGCGACCAACTGTGCAAGTGGGTGATCCTTTTTTAGAAAAAGTTTTAATTGAAGCGTGCTTGGAAGCTGCTAAGAGCGGGTTTGTAGAGGCTATGCAAGATATGGGCGCCGCTGGCTTAACAAGTTCAGTGATGGAATGCATTGCTAAAGGTAATCTGGGGGTTGATTTGAATGTGGACCTGATCCCTCGACGAGAGCCAGATATGTCAGCATATGAAGTAATGCTCTCTGAATCACAGGAACGCATGCTACTCATCGTCGCGCCAGAAAATGAAGAAGAAATCAAGATGATATTTTCGAAATGGGATCTTGATGCGATCACTATAGGTAGCGTAACGGAAGGTAATAGAGCTCGGATTTTTGAGAAAGGCATAATTGTTGCTGACTTGGATGTACAAGTGCTAGTAGCAGCACCAATTTATAATCCTGATTCAATTCGTCCTGAGTATTTAAATCGCTTACACGAGCTTCCAATGCCAGATCAACCACCGCATGAGCAATGCGAATCCATTTTAAAAACACTTCTGAGCTCGACCAATATTTGCAGTAAACAATCAGTATTTAGAAGATATGATCATGAAGTTCAAACTAGGACTGTGGTAAAGCCTGGCGACGGAGATTCAGCAATTTTGCGATTGAAAGAATCTTCTAAGGGTTTGGCGGTTTCAGTTGATGGTAACGCAAGGTTTACATATCTTAATCCCTATGTTGGAGGAGCTATGGCAGTGGCGGAAGCATGCAGAAATGTGGCTGTTACTGGAGCGAAACCATTGGCGATAACAGATTGCTTAAATTTTGGGAATCCAGAAAAGCCCGAAGTATATTATCAATTAGAGGAATGTATTAGAGGAATGGCGGATGCTTGTCGCGCTCTTGGGATTCCAGTTATTAGTGGCAATGTTTCACTTTACAATGAGACTGCTGGAAAATCGATTTACCCCACGGCAATTGTAGGGGCGGTGGGAGTATTATCCGACTGTAAGAATCTAATTAACATGGGTTTCCAAAATGTCGGTGATAGCGTATTTCTTATTGGGGAAGAATTAGAAATCGATGAATCCAGCCTAGCTGGGAGTGAATACCTTTCAAAAATTCATGGTCAAGAGTCGGGGAATCCCTCCTTTAATCTTAATAAAGAGTCCTCTTTACATAAGTTTTTATCTGAGGTAGGACCTTTAGGAGTATTAAACTCAGCGCATGATTGTTCGGATGGAGGTATTGCTGTAGCTCTTTCAGAATGCTGCATAATGGGTGCTCTAGGGTTTAAAAATGAGGGTGACTGGTTTAGCGATCGATGGGATACTGTCTTATATGGGGAACTTCCCTCACGGATTATTGTTAGCTGTGATTCGGCAGATGAACTCCAGATGAAAAACGTTGCTCTTCAAAATGGTTTGCCAGTTATTAAATTGGGAAAAACTACTGATTCCCGATTCATGATTGAGGATTTGATAGATTGTTCTGTGGACGAATTGCAAGAGGCGTATTGCAGCGGATTAGGTAATTAGATGATTTCTATCTTATTTACCACTTGCGAGTTTGGGTTCCAATAGAATCAAATTATGGATGTGTTGGCGCACGTTTGTGTTGATATCCGTTATCATTGTAGATAGGCGTATAATTTATAGTCGCACTGTCTAATAATCAGGGGAGATTTATGAAGGTAATTTTTTTAGAAGATGTAATTGGAACAGCGGATGCTGGCGAAATCAAAGAAGTAAAGAATGGATTTGCTCGTAATTTTCTCTTGCCTCAAGGCCTTGCTGCTCCTGCTACAAAAGATCAAATTCAAAGAGAACAAGCTATAAAAGCTGCCGCCGTAGAGAAAAGAATTAAATTTTCACAAGAATGGAAGGTTGTGGCGGATGCGGTAAATGGTACAGAAATTGCAATCGAAGTACGAGTAGGCCCTACAGGTCGGTTATTTGGATCAGTTACAAGTCGTGCAGTTGCAGATAAGTTAACCCAAGAGACTGGACGTGCTATAGATCATAGGCAAGTCTTACTTGGGGCATCTATTCATGAGCCCGGTGATTACGACGTGACTGTGAGGTTATACCGAGATGTGACAGCATTAGTTAAGGTAAAAGTTATCCCGGAAGGATATGTCGCAGGCAGTGAAGATGAATTAATTCAAGATTCTGAAATTATTGATAATGAGTCATCTGAAAGACCGGAGGGTGATGAAGAGGCTGAGCCTTTAAACGAGAACTTAGAAACTGAAATTGAAACTGACAAAAGTCAAGAAGCTACAGAATAGTCTTTTATCAATGATGCGTGAAAAATAATGTACGCGGAAAAACTGCCCCCACATGATCCTGACGCTGAGGAAGCTGTTGTAGGTTCGTTATTGATTGACGGTGAAACGATTAATCGTATCGCACCAGTTGTGAAGCCTGAGGATTTTTACCGTGAAAAGAATCGATGGTGCTATGAGGCATGCCAAGCTTTATACCATCGTGGCGAAGGAATTGATCAAATAAGCGTTGCCCGCGAATTATCTTTGAGGGACCGACTCGATGAGATAGGTGGTCCCTCCTATTTGAGTCATCTGGTTAATGTAGTTCCTACCTCGGTTCACGCTGAATTTTTTGCTCAAATTGTTAATCGGACGGCTACAATGCGTCGTTTAATTCAGGCTGCTAGTGACATTGCAACGATCGGATATAACGATGCTCCCGATACCGAACAGGCTTTACAGCAGGCGGAGGATTTATTATTTAAAGTTCGTAATACCCATGTGACCAGAGACTTTGTCACGATACGAGAGGTTTTGGATCAGTATCTTGAAGAAACTGCCAATATTGAGTCTATGGACCAGCGGGTTGCTCCGATTCCAACGGGATATCATGATATAGATAATGCTTTAGGGCGATTGCAACGTGGGGATCTTTTTATTTTGGCTGCTCGACCTGCATTAGGTAAATCAACCCTTGCAATGAATATTGCGCGAAACGCTGCTGGACAAGGTGCAGTAGTAGGGATTTTCAGTTTGGAGATGAGCCGTGAACAATTGGCATTGAGATTATTATCGGCTGAAGCAGAGGTTGATAGTCATTTGATGCGACTCGGGCTTTTAGGTGAATCTGCGACAGATCGAGTGATGACAGGGATTGGGGAACTTTCCGATTTATCGATTTATATGGACGATTCACCTGCTCAAGCAGTACTCGAAATGCGCGCTAAATTAAGAAGATTACATACTGACAGAGGGGTCGATCTTGTAATTGTGGACTACCTGCAATTAATTGCTGGCCGTGAAAGTAGAGGGGAAAACCGGGTTCAGGAATTAAGTGAAATCACAAGGCAATTAAAGGCAATTGCACGTGATTTAAATGTACCTGTAATCGCAATCTCACAGCTTTCACGTGCGATTGAGCAACGCCCTGACCATTATCCGCAATTGTCAGACCTTAGAGAATCTGGATCTATTGAGCAGGACGCTGATGTGGTTGCTTTTATACATAGAGAAGATAGATATACCACCCCAGAACAGTGGGAACAAAGGCATCCTACGGAGCCATACCCTGAGAATTTGGCACAATTAGTTATAGCTAAAAATCGCCATGGGCCAACTAAAGCCATACATTTATATTTCCGGGGGAATTTTTCGAGATTTGAGAATCTCGCAGTTGAGCTTACTTCTAATGAGCAATGATTCCTTTAACGGGTTTGATCCTAAGAGTAAATTAATCCCCGTGCCAAGTGCCCTCCTGAGTTCATTACTAATCGAGATAGACGAGCGCGCCGAGTTCGCTTGTGCGCTAAGATTTTTTTGGTTTCTTTCTCAAGCTAATGGTGTTCCCAAAAAAGTAAAAGTCCAAGATCTCCTAAACGACCATGTTTTGCTTAAAACTTTAGGTTCTTCTGAAGCCATTAGAGAAGGGATTAGCAAGGCAGTTTTGAGAAAAATAATCCTAGAAGCAGATGGTTGGTTGGTGGTTAATACTGGACAAAACCTTCATAGCTCGGATGATATTCGGGTTGACCAAACGCATTTTGCAGATGCTCCCTATGATCGCCCTAATATATACAAGTTATATGAAGAGAATATTGGGCTAATTACCCCAATTATTGCTGAAGAGTTAATGACTGCAGAAGAGGAATTTCCTGCAGCATGGATCGAAATGGCAATTCATGAAGCTGTGAAGAATAATGTCCGTAATTGGCGTTATACATTAGCGGTATTAAATTCTTGGAAAACCAAGGGAAAGGCAAGTAATAGTGGAGAGCTTGGGCGACATCCTGAAAAGGTTACAGCAGCAGAGTATATCCAACGCAGACGTAATTCCTGATTGGGTTGAAAAACTTGAAGGAGTCAATGACTTGCCTTTGTGTCCGTATTGTGGCGGAAGAGGCTGGGTTAGGGCTGATGTTCCAGTTAGCGATCCAAGGTTTGGATCTGCGATCCCATGCTCGTGTAAGAAAATTGATCAGGAAGGATATCGGCTTCTGAGGTTGCAAAGATTTAGTAATCTCGGGGTTCTTAGTTCAGTAAACTTAAATGAAGTTTCCAAATTAGGACCTACGGAAGTTGCGGAGTCTCAAGCCAGATATCAGGCAGCGTATCAGGCTGCAGTGGAATTTTGTCGCAACCCGATGACTATGATGGTACTAATTGGTGGTAATGGGACGGGTAAAACTTATTTAGCAGCGGCTGCTGCTAATGATCTTATTCATCAAGGGTACCCTGTTTTCTTTGCTTTTGTTCCAGATCTATTGGATCAGCTTCGTGGTTCATATACTTCGGATTCAGGTATCAATTATGATGAAATATTTGATCTAGTTAAGAATGTCCCAATATTGGTATTAGATGATTTAGGCACCCAAAGCAGTACGCCTTGGGCCGAGGAAAAGCTTTTCCAAATAATTAACCACAGATATCTTTGTTCTTTACCAACCGTGATCACATCTTCCATTCCTATTGAACGTATAGACGGAAGATTACAGAGTCGGCTTTTGGACCCTCGAACATCTCGCGTGATAGATCTAGGTGGAAGTTCGAAGGTTGGGGCTAATACAATGGGCGCTATCGCTCCTGCAATGTTAAAGAACATGACATTCGCGTTATTTGAAGCTGCAGGGCGAGCATCTGACAAGCAAGCAAAAGAAACTCTTCAAGCTGCTAAGGCTATTTCGTTATCTTTTTCCCAAAATCCCGAAGGCTGGCTGGTTTTAGTCGGCGACTCTGGTTGTGGGAAAACACACTTGGCAGTCGCTATCGCAAATGACAGAATGGAAAAAGGAGGAGAAGTCTTTTTTGCATTTGTACCAGACTTACTAGATCACTTGCGGTATACATTTAGTCCTGATAGCCGGGTAACTTACGACGAACTTTTTGATCGAATAAAACAAGCTCCACTACTTATGCTTGATGATTTAGGATCCGAAAGCTCGACGACCTGGGCGAATGAGAAGCTTTATCAAATAATTGTTCATAGGCATAATGCGCAACTACCTACCGTTATTACCACTCGTGCAATCCCGTCGGCGGCAAAAGATCCTGTTGCATCAAGATTGAATGATTCTCGATTAGTGCAAATAATGCCAATCATTGCCCCAGACTATAGAAATATGGGCCTTTAAAGAGAGTTTAAACAATTATGAGGTTTGATTCTAAAGATCAAAAGCAAGATTGTGTTTTTTGTGATGTGATTGATCAAAAAATCCCTCGTCAGGTCCGCTATGAAGAGGAAAATTTAATCGTTTTTAAAAATACATTAGATTGGGTTCCTCTTATGTATATTGTTGCACCTAAGATGCATATGTCTCAGACTGAGTTCTGGTGTTCACCAATTTTTCTTCAAGCATCTAGAACAGCAGTAAGGTTAGGAGAAGAAGATGCCCCTAATGGATTTAGATTAGTTTCTAACTTTGGGATTGATGCAATGCAATCTCAACCTCATGGGCATTTACATCTATTAGGAGGCAATCATTTAGGTCTTTATGTAGATTTTCCTTCAAAAAATGAGTTTTGGATGAATGTTTACGGCCAGAATCCTTTTGAAATCGAGCAATTTCGAGGTTCAAATGATTGAAGTTTTAATTGTGGGCACAGGTGGGTTTATTGGTTCTGTTTTACGTTACGGGCTAATACAAATTTTTTCCCAATTGCTATCTAACCCCAACTTTCCATGGGGGGTGTTAGCGGCGAATATTTTAGGGTCATTAAGCATAGGTGTTTTAGCAGGTTTGACTGAATCTAGAAATATGATGAGCGCTGAAATTCGTCTGTTTCTTTTTATGGGATTGTTGGGGGGATTTACTACTTTTTCTTCGATTACAAACGACACGCTCAGTCTTTTTCGCAGTTCTCAATTTATTTTGGCTTTTGCAAATATTGGAGTAACAGTATTCTTGGGGATGATATTTGTTACATTGGGTTATTTATTGGCTCGTTCCAATTAATTTCAGTAAAATGGTGCATATTCACATCACGGAGAATTAATGACCACTCATAAAAAAATTTCTAACTTGCGATATGACCCTCAAGAAATTGATATAAAGTGGCAGAATAGATGGGAACGAGACAACGTTTATAAGGTCGAAGAAGATAGCGATCGGCCAAATTGGTACGCTCTAACCATGTATCCTTATCCTTCTGGCGATTTACATGTAGGTCATTGGTATGCAATGGCACCGTCTGACGCGCATGCACGGTATATGCGCATGAAAGGCTATAACGTATTGCATCCAATGGGATTTGATGCGTTTGGTTTGCCTGCAGAAAATGCTGCAATAAATCGAGGTATACATCCGCATAAATGGACAATCAGCAATATTGAACGAATGAGGACGCAACTTCGATCAATGGGATCAATTTATGATTGGGACCGCGAAGTAGTGACATGTGAGCCTGATTACTACCGCTGGAATCAATGGTTTTTTTTGAAAATGTACGAAAAAGGTTTGGCTTACCGGGCAGCAGCCCCGGTTAATTGGTGCCCTACTTGCCAAACTGTTCTAGCAAATGAACAGGTAATTGATGGTAAATGCGAGAGAACTGACGATATCGTGATACGCCGGGAAATGGACCAATGGTTTTTCAAAATCACTGATTATGCAGAGGAGTTACTTGATTTCTCAGGAGTCATTGAATGGCCAGAACGTATAAAGACTATGCAAACCAATTGGATAGGAAGGAGTGAGGGAGTAGAAATTTCCTTTGATATTTCCTCCTATGGTTTGGAAGAGGCAGAAATAAAAGCATTTACGACCAGGATTGATACTATCTATGGTGTTACATATTTAGCTTTGGCTCCGGAACACCCGTTAATTGAGAAACTTGCGGATACTAAGCTGATTGATTCCATTAGAGAGTATGTTTCACAGGCACGTGAAGAGTCTGAAATTGATCGCTTAGCTACTGATAGAGATAAGACAGGGATGTTTATTGGTGCGTACGCAGTGAACCCCTTAAATAAATCTCGTATTCCTATCTGGATAAGTGATTATGTTCTTTTGACATATGGGACAGGCGCGGTCATGGGTGTTCCTGCGCATGACCATAGAGATTTTGAATTTGCGAAAAAATTTGAATTACCAATTACTGTTGTGGTGACTCCTCCCGAATGGGATGGATCTGAATTAACCAGCGCTTGGGTAGAAAAACAAGGAACACTAATTAATTCTGAGCAGTTTGATGGTCTTTCTAACGACCAGGGGTATCAAGCTATTGCTGATTATGTTGAATCCAAAGGGTACGGTTATCGGAAAATTGGCTACAGGATTAGAGATTGGTTGATTAGTCGTCAGCGTTACTGGGGTACTCCTATACCAGTAATTTATTGCGATCATTGTGGCGTGCAACCTGTACCAGCGGAGGCCCTTCCAGTTCTTTTACCAGAAGACGCAGAATTTAAGCCGACTGGAGAGTCGCCGCTAAAATATAACGATACGTTCCTGTATGTGAAATGCCCGTCATGTGGGAGTCCTGCGCTAAGAGAAACTGATACGATGGATACTTTTGTAGATTCTTCTTGGTATTTCTTACGATATGTAAGTCCTAGCTTTGCTTCTGCACCCTTTGATTCTAATAAAGTTGGACTGTGGAATCCTGTGGACCAATATACAGGCGGGGCAGAGCACGCTGTAATGCACTTACTTTACGCACGATTTTTCACAAAAGTTATAAGGGATTTAGGATTAATTGATTTTAATGAACCATTTTTACGGCTATTCAATCAAGGTACAGTTTTGTCCGATCATACAAAAATGAGCAAAAGTAGAGGCAACGTTATAGCCCCAGATGACTATACAAAGAGATTGGGTGCTGATGTCGTTCGACTTTATTTAATGTTTATGGGCCCTTGGGAAGGCGGAGGTGATTGGAGCGATTCTGGAATAAATGGTGTTGCTAGGTGGGTTAACCGACTATGGGACCTTAGCCTAAAGCCTTTAAATAACTTGCCGCTACAAGCAGCATTAGACAGAGAACTTTTACGAAAGATGCATCAGACAATAAAAAATGTAATAACTGATTACGATAGATTTAAATATAACACTGCAATAGCTGCAATGATGGAATTGACTAATTCGATGGCCCCAGCTTATGAAAAGCGAAATGTTTCTCAAAAAACTTGGAACGAATTAGTTTCGACTCTTTTACTGTTAATTGCACCAATGGCCCCACATGTATCGGAGGAACTATGGGAATTGATAGGCAACGAATATAGCATCCATCAAAATAGATTGCCTGAGTGGGACGAGGAATTATGCGCTGTAGAAGAGGCTACACTCGTAATCCAAGTGAACGGTAAGGTAAGAGATAAAATTGCGGTTCCAGCGTTGATAAACGAGGGAGATGCTAAAAATAAGGCTCTGGCGTCTCCTAGAATTCAAGAATACACAGAGAATAAGGATATTGTAAAAATTGTTTTTGTGCCAAACCGGTATTTGTTAAGTATTGTCACAACGTAACTTAGGAATTAAGTCACAGCAAACGTTGAACCGTTAACTGTTCTACTAACCTCAATACGTACGGGAAAAGCTTCCTTTATTGCATCTAAATGAGTTATGACAATGATTCTTTCGAACCGATCCTCAATTGCTTTGAGGACATCAATAATTTTATCGCGTCCCTCGGCGTCTTGAGTGCCAAATCCTTCGTCAATGAACAGGGTTGGTAGAGGGGCACCTGATCTCCATGCTAATAATTTACTCAGTGCAATTCGAATTGCAAAATCAACCCTAAAGCGTTCTCCGCCACTAAACATTTCATAGGATCTAGTGCCTAATTCATCGGCTACAATAATTTCTAAGGTTTCTGCAACATCAGAATTTATGGATGCGCTTTTTCGCTGCCGTTGAGTTTCTAGCTTGACTGACATTTTCCCGTCGCTCATTCGGTGTAGTAACTCGTTTGCTTCATCTTCTAACCTCGGAATTGCTGCTTCGATTAATAGTGCCTGGACTCCGCCTTTCCCAAAGGACAGAGCCAATTCACTATAGATTGATGCTTCTGTGGCAATCTCTTTTCGATCATACTCTAGTTTTTTTAATTCTAACTGCGCTTGTTCAATTTCTCGTAATTCTTGTGAAACAGAACCTTCTTCGTTTAATAATCTAGTTTTTGTGAATTGAATATTCTGAAGATCGGCTTCGATACGCGCTTTTTGGGATAATAATGAAGGTAAAACTTGAGATTTCTCATCAATTACCTTCAATTCCTCTTTGGCTTTTGCTAAGTCGTTTTGGGTATCGACTAGTCTAGCTTTTAGAGAATCTTGTAATTTTATATCCTCGTCAAGTTGCAGATTCGCTAAATTTAATTTCTCGTGAGGTTGTTCCCATTGTAGTAATTGTGCGATTTTGGATTCATAAAAGCTGATTAGATTAGGATTAAAATTTAATGCTTCTATGCGCGCTTGTAGCGTTTCAAGCTTTGTTTGTTCTTCTAACGCATAATTTTTATTAATCAAAGCATTTTCAGCTTCAGTGATTTTACTTCTTAGAGCATCATAAATTTCGACTGAATTGT